>Ga0247842_10000049_pt1 | contig 258611 bp, 219 predicted proteins | sample LaCruzMarch2015__3_FD_192411 | JGI IMG/M metagenome (GOLD analysis project Ga0247842, IMG submission 192411) | Freshwater microbial communities from meromictic Lake La Cruz, Castile-La Mancha, Spain - LaCruzMarch2015_19m | ecosystem: Environmental > Aquatic > Freshwater > Lake | place: Spain...
CAGTACTTGCTCCACAATAAACATAGAAATTATAAACTCCATCTGGGATTTCTGTATTTGATATTAGATCTGTTTGAGTACTAAAACTATCAATTTTGTTATTACTAGTATTACCTGTAATTCCAGAAGTTACCGATCTCCCTCCAGATTCGTAAGTTGTTTCACTTAAAAGACGTGTACCAGTAATACCTCCTGTTTCACTATAATTTAAAAATAAAACCAAACCACCAGCATTACCATTATTTCCTTTTGGTCCAGTTGCTCCAGTTACTCCAGTTGATCCAGTTTGACCAGTTACTCCAGTAACATCACCTTTATCTCCCTTTGGTCCAGTTGGTCCAGTTGCTCCAGTTGCTCCAGTTGATCCAGTTGGTCCAGTTGGTCCAGTTTCTCCAGTTGCTCCAGTTGCTCCAGTTGCTCCAGTTGCTCCAGTTGCTCCAGTTGCTCCTTCTGGAGTTAAACTCGATTGTATATAACTATATCCACCAATACCATCTAAATATTCATATTGAACTGTTATGTTTGCTGAAGCATCAATCGATGTATTTATTGCATATAGGTTTAAAATTACACTATCTGTTTGTGGATTTAGTGTCGTACTTGTGCCTACTGATGCAATTACAAAAGAAGTATTTGTATCTGTGTCTGTAATTTGTGTTTGATTACTTGTAGCAAACAAATCACTCGTAGTCGTACCATCTGAAATCGATAAAGTATAGTATAAATATACGTTATTAATATTATCTGCACCGCAATAAATATACAAATTATAAACTCCATCTGGAATAGTTGTATTTGATATTATATCTGTTTGAGTACCAAAATTACCAATTAAAGTAGTACTATTTGCATCAAGGGTAGAAGTTACCGATATTCCACTAGTAGAAGAGGTTGATTCACTTAAAAGGCTATCTGATACACCAGTACGCCCTGATTGACTATAATTTAAAAATAAAATTAAACCACTTGCGTTACCATTATTTCCACTTGGTCCAGTTACCCCAGTTGCCCCTGTTTCTCCAGTTGCCCCAGTTGATCCAGTTGCTCCACTAGGATATTTTCCGTTCACAGTAACATTCCCTGAAATATCTAAATTGCCAGAAATATAAACATTTTCATTTGGTGTTCCTAAAATAATTTGATGATCTTTTGTAATTACCGTTCCTGATCCAATTGCTGTAGAATAACTATAATTACCAACATTGTCTGTATTATTTCCTAAATAAGTATTATTACTACCAGTAGAATCACTATAACCTGCATTATTACCTAAAGCAGAATTATTATTTCCATTACTATTAAATAAAGTTTGATATCCAATAGCGGTATTTTGTGTTCCCGTTGTATTATTATAAAGCGACTGTGTTCCTACCGAGGTATTATTATCTCCAGAAGTATTAAATTCCATGGAATTCGACCCAACAGCGACATTACTACTTGATGTATTATTTAATAAAGTAGCAGTTCCTAAAGCAGTATTATAAGATCCTGAAATATTTGAAAGCAAACTATTTGTTCCTACAGCAATATTACTAACTCCATCAACATTTTTTACTTGAGAAAAAGCACCGACGGCAGTATTTGCGTTTCCATTTGCATTTTCTTGTAAACAAGAGGAACCAATCGCAGTATTTTGTGATCCAGTTGTATTATTTTGCAAAGTTCCTTCTCCATATTTTGTATTACTTGACATATTTGTTATATAAATATAAAAAAAATATAGTTCATACATAAAAATATAATTCATGACTTTATTATATTCAATATTTCGACGATTGAAATTTGTAACAATGTAAAAATTCCAAATTATTATTTGTTTTTGAATTCACTATTCAAAAAGACAACATTCCATAAATAGTTGGATAATAAGAACAATCGGGAGGATATTTACCATATATTTCTAGATATCGGATGGATTGTATCGACCTTCTTTTATTCAAAATTTCTTTTTGTTTTAAATACACTTTTTTCCAGGTTCGCTGAATAATTCGTAACCAAAATGTTTTGATGATACTTATACATTCTCCGCCTTTTGGAAGGATTATTCTCTCGATAATTTCTGGTTTAATATAATGATAATTATACGATGATTGAGATTGATTACTTCGAATAATTTTTCGATAATTTGGAATGGGATGATAAAGATAATAATACGGCATTCTACAAATTCGATTGGTATAATAATAATTTAATCTTTGACACGTCTCTTCGACCATATGGATATCTTCATAAAACTCTTGGATTGGAATTTCATTTCTCATAAAATAATGATAATAAATTTCCGGACTGCTTTGTCCTTCGATAAATCCATGTATATTTGCATTAAATAGTTCACATAATCCCAACACATAAATAGATTGATTTTTATTTATTCTTTCTTCTAACATTTCTTCAAGTATTTCTTCAAATATTTATGCTTCTTATTTAACTATTATTTATCTTTTTTATTTATTATTTCAATTTTACAAAGAAATATTTTAAATCGTATAATATATAGTATCGATGAATATGAATATGAAAGTCCCCAAATTTTTAACCAACAAATATGTTTTATATTTAGTCGTTTTTTTAAGTATCATCAACATGATTGGATATTTAGTCATGGGTAATTTAAATTCACTTATTTACTTTTTAATCGTTGGACTGATAACAAGCATTTTTACACAAAATATGTGTATTATTCTATTATCTGCTCTTCTTTTATCAAATATTTTAATTGCTGGACAAAATAGTTACACCGAAGGATTTACGGATCCAAAAACTTCTTCGCAAGATACAAATACTCCTAAGACAAATAAACCTAAAACCACAGATACTCTTAAGACAAATACTCCTAAGACAAACAAGCCAATGACAAACACAAGTAATGTAGGTAAACTTGCAACCCCTATTAATGATGGACCAATGGAGGAAAAAGAGGAAAACGTTGATACCACAAAAAATATGGAATCTGAACCAACCACCGACGAAGCCTTCGAAGTTGGTATGGAAAACCCAAATAAGAAAAATTATCGTGTAGATTATGCTTCTACCATCGAAGATGCTTATGGACAATTAAATCAAATTTTAGGAAGTGATGGAATTAAACGTTTGACCGATGATACCCAGCATTTATTAAAACAGCAAATACAATTAGCTGATGCCATGAAAAGTATGGGTCCATTGATTAGTAATATGGCACCATTAATCGAACAAACCAAAGGATTGATGAATGGTGTTGGTGGATTTGATATCAAAGATTTAGGAAGTTTTGCTTCTTTAGCCAAAGGGTTTTCGTCTTCCACAAATAGTCAATAAATCTTTGACAAAAATAACTTTTTTACAAAGATAGTATAAGAGAGAATTTATTATGAAAATAATGAAAAAATGTCCACCGGGTGTTTTATGTATTGAAAATATTACTTTAATTTTCATCATGATTTCATTTTTAATCATTTTATATTTTATTTACATTAGCATCAAATATCAAGGACATCCAAATATAAAATTAGACAATCATATTACTGAAAAAGTGATTGTCGAACAACCGATCGCAAGAAGAAGAGAGGTTGGTTTCGGATTTCTACCTAGTTATCCTTATAATAATTTACCAAATGACGTATTATTAGATCCATATGCTCCACCTTTAAGAGACGAGAGATATTTTGTTCCGTCTCCGGTTGTACCCATCAATGTTTCCACAAATATTGGTGCCGTTGATACCACTTACCGACAAGTCGGTATTTTAACGCCTTTGAACACAAAAGGAAAAATTCTCTCTCTCATGGGTCGTCCTTTGTTTGTCAATCGTGATAAATGGCAATATTATACCATTAGTGACCAACATAATAATGTCAAGCTTCCTGTTTCAAGGGCAGGGCGTAGTTGTACGAATGAGTACGGATGCGATAAATTATATAATGGGGATACGATTTTTGTCGAAGGATACAACGAAGCTTTCAAAGTAACCATTTACGATAGCGATACCATTAAATATTTACCTTATTTTTAGTTCAACAAATATTTTTCACATACTAGATCTATCTAGTATGTGAAATAGATATTACTTTCAATAATTTCACGACGATTTCGAATACGTCATTTTCTGAATAAAATTGGTTACAGGTATACCTGTAAATTTATTAAATACATAATTTAGTAAGAAAATACAAAGAATAAAAAAAAGACAAATAAATAATATCATTACCATTTGACTATTCAAAAAACTGGATAGATCATTTTTTGACTGATTTCTGAAAGTCGAGGTAGAAGAACTATTTTTTATTTTTTCATTCGAAAAACCGGTCGGTTGACAAGAAATATAAATATCCGTTTCCGTTTGATTTGTACCAAGAGGATTGTAATATAAATTTCCGCCGAACATTTTAACCGTTGAAACTTGTATCATCGAAGACACTAGACTGATGGTTTCATTTGTTAAAGGAAGGTTCTTTATTTTATCATAGACAATAAAATCTCCCTGAAACATCGAGTTCTCTCCATAATAACTATAAAAAGGACCATTTGGAACAATATTTTGTAAAGTGAAATTACTAATGGTTAAATTGGTTATTTCTCCATTTGCAGGAGTATGTTTTGAAGCTTCATAAATAATCTCGGACAAGGATGAAGAAGCTGGTGAATTGGTCGCATTTGATTTTACAATTGGAATACAGACATATAAATATTTTCCTCCAAGTACTGGAATATGCTCAATGATTATTTCAGCATTTGTATTTGCACCATTCCATTTATGAAGAGAAGGAGTGAATAATGAGAACGAAGAAGCATTATATTTCATATTATTATAAGTAACGGGAGGCATCGGATTTTGTTCCATTAAAAAAGTAAGTTGAGTATTATTATTTTTAGCAACAAGTAGTGTTTGCGAATAAGAAAAACTAAAAGAACATTTTTGATCACAATTTGCATAAATATTTGATTTAGAAATATCGATTGGAGTATCATTTATTACTGGGGGTTTAGAAAAAATATCATTGTTTAAATCTGGATTGTTGGTTGTACTATTTGTGGTTGGTTCATTGTCATTATATGAATAGGAATTTGTTGTATTTCTTGGTTTTTTATAGATAGAAGGTTTATTTACCATATCTATTGTAGATGACATAACTATATAAATATTATATTATAATTATATAGTAATAATAAAAAAAATGACGAATTATTTGAATTTCTTAAATTTAACTAAAGGTAAAATAAATAAATTATATAAAAAAAACAAACAGACTATGAGAAAAAGAAAAAATGGGAAACCTTTAAAAAGATCAAGTACATCTTACAAAAAAAAGAAACATCTTAATTTGTCCAATAAAACCTTAAAAAAAAGACAAATGGGTGGAGGCTTTATGGATTTATTTAAAGGTAAAAAATCAAAGGTAGAGACTAATCCGAATTTACATTCTACTGGAAATAACCCAATTTTACATGATAATGCGAATGTACAACATCCCCCTGCTCCTTTAATAAATGATGCAAATTACGTGCGAAATCCTTTACATGTGAGTACGGAAAACGGTGAAAATACGGCAACCCCGATCAATTCTGTCGTTCCTTTTTCTTCCGTCGTTCCTTTTTCTTCCGTCGTTCCTTCTTCTTCCGTCGTTCCTTCTCCTAGTGAAGAAATTCCTGATCTAAAGGAGAATATAGTTCCTACCGTTCCTATCTCTCCTGAAGAAGAAAAAGAGAATAAAGTTTCTACCATTCCTATCTCTCGTGAAGAAGAGCAAGAGAAAATGTTTCCTTCTGAAAGTGCCCAAATAAATAATTTCCCGAATACGGAATACGATGTAAATGAGGTAAATGAGGTAAATGCTGTAAATGATGTAAATTTAGAGCAACAGCAAAAAGAACAAAAAGAACAAGAACAACAACAAAAAGAACAAGAAGAGCAAAAAGAACAAGAAGAGCAAAAAGAACAAGAACAACAACAAAAAGAACAAGAACAACAACAAAAAGAACAAGAAGAGCTAGAGAAAAAAGAACAAGAACAAAAAGAACAACAGCAAAAAGAACAAGAAGAACAGCAAAAAGAACAAGAAGAGAGACAAGAGCAAGAGCAAAAAGAACAACAGCAAAAAGAACAAGAACAAAAACAAAAAGAACAAGAACAAAAACAAAAAGAGCAAAAAGAACAAGAAGAACAAGAACAAGAAGAGCAAAAAGAACAACAAGAACAAAAACAACAAGAAGAGCAAGAGCAAACGTTTCCTTCCGAAGGCGCAACCATACATGAAACAAACAGAGAAGATACCTTTCCTGAAGTTTCAACCCTTACATCAACGACAGAAAATCCGCCTTCCGAAGAAGAGATTATTCCTTTTTCTTATTCAAATAATGATGAAACCGATCCATCAAGTATATCAAACATTTCTGATCCGATTTCCACTTCTTTTGAAAATATCATGGATTATTTCTCGAACCAAATTGTAAATAAATTATCCAATGTTTTTAAAATGCAAAATGAAAAAAAACATTTACAAAATCCATTTATTTCAAATAACATAAATAATCGTACCATCGGCTCTTATTCTCAACAAGGAGGTAAATCAAGAAAACAATCAAAGCAATCCAAAAAATCCAAAAAATATACACGTAGACATAACATTTATTAATTTATTCAAGGGTCTAAATAAAATGAGATTAAAACTTTGAATGTTCGACCGTTTCTCATTTCACAAGTTATGAAAACACCCAATTTTATAGACTAAATTACAAATGTATTCATATTCTTACATTTGTAATTACAAAAATATATTTGTAATATATAATTAGTAGTATATTTACCTATAGAGATGAAATAGAAGGAAAAATTGGAATTGGAAAATACAAAAAATTAGAAAAATACAAAAGATTAGAAAAATCAATAAGAATTATTTATAAAATACTCATTTCACTTCGTAGTAAATGAGAAAAGGTGTAAAATTAAATTCTTAAGTAAAAGAATAATGTAATAATTCATATCATCGTTAAATACTCAAAGGAGATGCATCATGAAAATTATCCAACATCGGCTTGTAACTAGCTTTTGTCAAGGTGTATCCACTTTGAACAATTGGTGCCATCTTACTGACAACTTCTTGTTCTAAAGTATAAGGAAACTGGTTCAAAGCCGTAAATTGAGAGAATTTTTTCTCTTCTGATGGCTCATATTTTTTTAAAGCATCAATTCCAGTAACCATCGAGGAACGACGAATTAAATCAAAGGCTACAAAAAGTCCTAAAACGGCTAAAATAGGATTGCCGTAAAAAAACATAAGAAGGACCATACCAAAAATAATGGTTTTACCATAAAAAGTATCGATCACGTTCGCAATATTTTCAGGAGTTTTATATCCCATAATCAAGTAAATAATAAATAAAACAGATAGGATCACCTGTCCCATATTTTCCTTTTTAAATAATTTTGAAAAACGATCCATATATCATATTCCTATATTTTATTTCTCTCTTTATCCAAGGTTTCTATCCTAATTTTAAAAATCGGACCTTTCCTACATATTTTTATAAAGTAAAAATTGAATTCTTTTATAAAAAGGATACAAAGATGATATAACATAGATATTAACTAAAGTTTCAAGAACATGAATACCTATCTAGGAAACAAAGGATATACCATTTTAAAAAGTGAATTGTCATTAGAAGAACGAGAACGTATAAAAAAAGATTTAACGGTGCGACCTTATGTAGCAGGCTCTCCTGCCAATTCTACACAAGTATCTTTTCCGGTTTACCGTGAATCAGGAAATAAATTATATGTTCCGCATTATTACGGACTAGAAAAGTATGGTTCACCTAAAGAAATTAAAATTAGCGACGGACAAGATATTACCTTAGAGTTCAATGGACAACTTCGAGACTATCAAGCACCTGTCGTAGAAAAATTCATTCAATATGTTCAAGCGAATAATGTTCCACGCGGGGGCTTACTCGAACTTCCATGTGCTTGGGGAAAAACATCCGCCTCCTTAAATATCTTATCTCGGCTCAAGAAAAAAACGATTGTCATCGTTCATAAAGAATTCTTGATGAACCAATGGATTGAACGTATCGGACAGTTCTTACCTGGCGCCAGAATAGGAAAAATCCAAGGTCAAATCATTGATATTGATGATAAAGATATTGTATTGGCGATGTTACAAAGTTTAGTTTTAAAAGATTATGATTTTAATTTATTTAATTCTTTTGGATTAACGATCATAGATGAAGTTCATCATATTTCTAGTCAAACTTTTTCAAATGCGCTTTTTAAAATTGTTACGAAATATATGCTTGGACTTTCTGCAACAATGAACCGTAAAGACGGAACAACCAAAGTATTTAAAATGTTTTTAGGAGATATTATCCATAAAGTAGAAAGAAAAGATGAACATAATGTTGAAGTTAGAAGTATAACATATAAAACAAATGATGAAGAATTTAATGAAACTATTTTAGATTATAAAGGACAACCACAAATAAGTTCAATGATAAGTAAATTATGTTGTTATAGTCCTAGAACAGAATTTATAATCAAAGTATTGAATGATTTTATACAAATGGAAGATGTAGATAAAGAAATAATTTGCGAAAATAAAAAAAAAATGGATAGCGAAAATCCGAATTGTGAAATATGTAATAAAAATAATAATTATTTGGTAAAAAATACGTGTTGCGAAAATGTGAAGTATTGTTTATTGTGTATGGATAACATAGTAGAATATTCCAAAAATAATCCAGAAAAAAAAATAGATAAAAATGGAAATATAAAATATTCTACTAAAAGGGCTAGATGTCCTTGTTGTGATAAAATTTTAAAATATGAACAAAATTATATTGAAAATAAATATGTAAAACCAATTGAAAAATTACATACAATTGTAATGTCTCATAATTTAAATATACTCAATTATATGTACAATAAATTTGTATGTAAAAATTATGCATCCGTCGGATATTATGTCGGAGGAATGAGTGAAGAAGAATTAAAGAAAACAGAAAAAAAACAAATTATCTTTGCTTCATATAGTATGTGTAGTGAAGGTTTAGATATACCTACATTAAATGCTGAATTTTTAATTACCCCAAAAACAGATGTTGTTCAAATTGTAGGTAGAATATTAAGAGCAAAACATTCTTTTGCAAATCCTATTATTTATGATTTTATTGATAATCATGATGTATTTCGAAAACAATGGTTAAAAAGAAAAGCTTATTATAAGAAACAAAATTATAAGATAAATGAAATAAATAGCAATATTTATAATTCAAGCGTTAATAATTGGAAAACAAATATTTCTATAAAAAATAATGAAAATGATAACGATTGTGATAATTTGAATGATGAATTAAGGGGAAAATGTTTTATTTCAATAAAACATTAATAAGTTTCTATTTTATTTCCTTTTGAGTCATAAACCCATATTTCATAATTATAACCTAATTCTTTTGCTGATTTTTGTTTTAAAAATACATTATTTTTATCATTTTTTAATGTCCATAATGACTTAACTTCAATACATAAATTATTACTAGAAATAAATATATCTACAAAATGTCTACGTTTTTTTTCATTTTCATCCATGTACCAAATGATTGGTACATTTTTTCTATTTGTTATTATATCATTTTCAGAAATATTTTTTTTTATAAGTTCATTAAGAGCAAATGGTTCATATCCTTGACATTTTATTTTTTTTTGTGATGGAAAAATAAATTCTTTAACATGAAAACAGTTATTTAATAATTTTTCAGATATACATGCATTTTGCAAAGGATATTCTACTCCATATTTATTTAGATTTGTTTCTTTCATTTTGTTATGTAAATCAATATTTTTTGCTGGATTATCAACTCCATATTTTAACATATTCGTTTTTTTAATATTTTCACGTATTAATTTATTAGATAACGGATTTTCAAATCCATATTTTTCTAGACAAGTTTTTTTCTGTTTATCACATATTTCTTTATTATGAATTATATATTCTACTCCATATCTAATTAAATTTGTTTTTTTCATTTTATTTTTTACTTCATCCGTTTTAGATGGATTATCAACTCCATATTTTTCTATAAATCCTTTTTTAATTTTTTCTTTAATTTCTTTTGACTGTGAAGGATATTCCACCCCATATTTTTGCATCATAGTATTTTTTTGTTTTGATAGAGAATTTATAGTAATACAACTCTTACATAATGCATTTCTTTTTATCATATAAGTAAAATATTTAGATACATCAATACCACATGTTGGACATATAAATTCTATTTTTGTATTACAATATAGTTTTATATTATTATAATCCTTTTTTAATTTAATTCCTTTTTCATTACATAAATTATATAATAATTCTGAATTATAATTTATTGGCATTTTTATAAAATTACTAAATATTTTATTTTAAGTTTTTATGCGAATTATTTATTAATCAAACATTCATAATTTTATTTTTTTCTTTTCTCCTTAAATAAGAAATTCTGTTATATTCTTTTCTTTTCTCAGTTGGTACACCTTTTTGTTTTATTTTATTTAATAATATTTCTTTATTTTTTTCATAATATATTTTATTTCTATTAGGTGATGTATATTTTTTTAAATGTTCTTTGGTTTCTTGTAATTCTATTTTCAGATTATTATTTTCAATTTCTAAAATTTTTATTTTATTTGACAAATTTTCTAATTCGCTATTCATTATTTTTATATATAAATAATAATTTTATATAATTTTTATTTATATAATCAATCAAATTAACATCAATATTTTGGTTCACTTTTTCTTACTTTTTATAACGAAGTAAGGAAAAAGTGGAAAAGTGGATAACTTAATAACTTAATGTCCTCTTGAAGGAAAACCTTTATTTGTATAATGATTGTAATTGTCTACACAATTCACGCAATTGGATAAAGCGGTATAAGGTGGCGGATTTGCTAGTGCAGACTCACTTGCAGGTAGGTTGGTCGCTCCTACCGAATATACTTGGGTCATTGGTAAATTATTCTGATATTGAGCATATCCTCCACGTAATCGATGTCTTCGACTACGAGTTCGGTTCTTGATCGTTCTTTTTTTATGTTTTCCTCCACTTAAAAATCTGGATTTTCTACCACTAAATAAACTCTTGATACTATTTTTGATATTTTTGATTGTTTTCTTCCCTTTCATCTTATATACTTTCACAATATTTTTTATTTTTCGTTTTAAAGTACTACTCGTTGTACCACCACAGCCACATCCTTTCTTTTTCTTTCCCCCGACACATGTACGTGAACGGTCGCCGCCTTTTATTGTTGCATGTCCCGACGCAGCATATACATTACTTTTTACTCCATAAAAAGCTTTTGGATAATAAGGCGGACTATTCAGTCCAGATATTTCATTACTTCCGAAATTCGCAGGATTATTGGAACTTGTTGGATTTACATAATTCGCGTTGGCATTACTATACATTGGTCGATTTCCCCATCCTAAAAAAGACATCCTTTATATAACATAACATTTTTTAGGTGGGGGACCGGAGGGCTTACCGGGAGATGAACTTACCCCATTAAATTACCCTACTTGGCACCCATTTTTTAAATTTCGGATGATAATGACATTCCATTTTCATAATTTTATCTAAATAAACAAAGCGATCTTCTTTATCATTTTCAAATTCTTCTTCATCATCACTTTCTTCTAAAGCATCTAAATTGTCGTTTTCCTTGATTTTTCTAAAAATATGGTTCATCATGACACTTGTTTTATAGTTAGGAATATAAGCCAGATCCATATATTGATCTTCATTATATAAATGATAAATATCATTTTGAAGATCTGGTTTTACACTAAATATTTTTGTTTTAGGAAAAGAATTTGGTACATTACTATGTAAAGATTTTATATTTATTTTAAAAGGAGTTTGTGTTTGCATTTGCGTTTGCATTTGCGTTGGTCCTTGCGTTTGCGTTTGCGTTGGTCCTTGCGTTTGCGTTTGCATTTGTACATTTGAGTTTGTATATAATATTTTACTCAACGGTTTATTTTCTTTCAAAGGTCGAATTAAAATACAATAAATATTCATTTTACCTTCCAGCTCCTTTATTTTTTCTAATACATCATGATAACTTTTAGAAAGAATAGGAACTCCCCATATTATTTTTGTAGAATGAGCCGACAAAGAACTTACACAATCCCTAATGATCCCTAATTTATTCATATAAAATTCATGACACACATTTTTATTTTTATAATAAAATACATCTTCGATACAAATAGACTGTTTTTTCAAATACGAAATAAAAATCAATGTTCCATAAAAAATACTACCCTCAAAAATGGAAAAATCTTCGTTCCATAAGTCATTCACTTTTTGAATACATTCTATTTTATTCTGGGTTTCACGGTTCAACGATAACGTCAAAGAATAAATATTCTTTTGGTAAAACCAAAAAAAGGACTTTTTACCTTTTGGAATTGCCATAAATAAATCAAGATCCTTTGTAGTTAAAGGAATGGATTCATAAACTTTGTTATGTATTATTTTTTCATAAGAAAGTTTAATATTTTTTGGAAATTGAGATAACAATACGTCTTGTTCTTTGTTTGATAAAGGGTTCATCTATGATAAAATGGTGAAAAGTCTTTAAGTCTATTTTTAAGATAAATAAGAAAATTGGGTTTTCGAATCCAATAAATCAATACTTGTGGAAGAATTCACCGCATCTATATTCGGCGTCGAATGCATTTGTTTTTTCAAAAAACTCTTTAATTCATCTTTCATATTCATGGATGGATCTTGAGATAAAAGTTGTGGTGGTCCAGAGGAAGACGAAGTGGAAGGTAAGAGAGACCGAATATCGATTACCTGTTCGATGTTTTTTTTCTCTTCTTGTCGTCGGTTTGCATCGTGTATGACATCATAGATTGCATCATATTTTTCCGTATGAATATTTACTAAATCTTTTATTTTTGGAGTTGTTAACGTATTTTTAAAGAAAGTAAGTAAATGGTGGATAAGAAAAATAAAAAGAAAAGAAATAATCATTATTTTTATGGACCAAAATATCATCTTATAATAGAATATCTAAAAAAACGAATAGTTTGTTACGCTTTTATCTGGACGGGGTTATCTAGTATTTTCATACTAAAGATTTTATTTTACGCAGAATGAATATTTTTGGATGATTTACAACAATAAACTATATTTATGATTAGTAAATTGTTTCTTGGAAGGGGTTTCAGTTAGTAGTCCATTTGCCCATACTCCAAATCGTTCATCGTCATTTCCATTATTTTCCAAAGTAAAGTGATAATAAGTATATAGATTTGTATTTTCCAATTTTGTAAAATCGTTTGAAACAGCAGATAATAATAAATATTTATCATCTATCATTAGACTTGAGCCGAATATTTTATCATTTTTTTCTTTACAAATACCTAAATCATCTACTAATATAGAGTGACCGCCAGTAAGAATTAAATCTTCGATTAATCCATTATCATCCGTTTTTTCCATTTTATACATACATTCAATAAATTTTTCAGGATTATTAATCATCGGATTTTTACCAATTAAATCTATTTTTCTGTATCCGTGTTTGTAACTCTTAACGAAATCTCCTTTTCTTAAATTCTCAACGGGAATATATTCTTCTTCCAAATTTTTATTTAGACATAGAATTTTTGTTCCTTCGTTGAAACAGGATGGGTCGGAAATTGATTGTATTAAGAAGAATGAATATCCAGTGTCTAATACAGCTCCATCTCCATTCAGTACATCGATATTATTAAAAGTAAAAAAACCACCATCCAAATACTTCAAGTTAAAGAAAGCATATGAAGCGTTATAACCAGGTGATTCCGGATTGCTAAAGTAATTCATATAATTTATATTCGTGCCGCCACTACTAAAATTATTATTTATAAAAATACTATCTTCGCCATTATAACCATTATTCACATAAATATTATTATTAAAATCAGTTGAACCATCAATTGTTTCATAAAAACTTGTAACTAAAGTAGTAGCATCATCTACACTAAAATATCCATTAAAAAATACTACACCCCCCCCATCACCCATACTAATCGAATACCAGGAAGTCATGATATTTATAAATTACACAAATATTTTAATAAATACAAAAATTATAATTTTGTAAAAGTGTAAATATAATTTGTAAATTAAAAGAGAGATCCTATAAAATAATATATTCGTTAAATATTTAAAAAGAAAGAACCTATATTTAGTAATATATGACCACACTTTTATCACTTACTGTCTTAATTGTTGAAAAGTTAGGAAGTTTGAAAACGTTATCCATCAAAGATTACAAAGAAGAAGAATTATATAAAAAATGCGGATTTAAAAAAGCCGAAGACTTTATCAAACAAACCGAATGGAAAAAAATAAAAATCGATGGTAATCGTTATTCTGTAACCATGTATGGAAAAACCGAAGGCAAAGCAGGAGGAGAAAATAAATACGATTTTCCACCGCCAGTCGATCATCAATTATTCTTCGGAAGTTGTGCACTTGTTGCTAAAGTACAAGAAAAAGAAGGTGCGGAATATGTTTATGCAAATTTAACCCTTGAATTATGGAATAAAATGTACGAAAAATTATTTGGTGGGTTCGAAGATTTAGCCGCAACGGCGAAAGAAGATGAAGAAGAAATCGATGAATTAGCGTTGATCCCTAAAGAAAAAAAAACCAAAAATGGTTACTTGAAAGACGGATTTGTGATCGATAGTAGTGATACGGACGAGGTCGATGATTTAGAAAATAGTAGTGACTTTGAAGATGAGGATGACGATGAGGATGACGAGGAGGATAAGGAAGAAGAAGAAGAAATTATATCTTTAGAAGAATTCGGAAGTGAATTAAGCGAAGAACCGTATCTTTAAATCGAAAAATGAGTGTATGATGTTACCTATGATTTCTTTTTTCAAGAAAAATTGAATTTAAATTGATTTAAATGTAAAACAAATATTTATATCAATCATGTCATATTCCATTCGTAAAATTGAAAATCCAGAGAAATTTCGCGCAAATATTTGTGAAAAAATAAAAATGATGTTAGATAGCGAAAAAGATAGTATTAATTTAGAAAAAGCGGTTTACAATTATACGTTGAAAGAGGCAAACAATAAAAAAATCATAAAAAAATGGGACAATCCCGTATTTATTCAAATCTATATTGACCATCTTCGAAGCGTTTATTGCAATCTAAAACCATCCATTATTGAAAAAATTAAAAACGGTGAATTATTATCTCAACAAGTACCATTTATGACCCATCAAGAATTACAACCGGATAAATGGTCAAAACTCATCGAACAAAAAATAAAGCGTGATAAAAATAAATTTGAAAATCATGTGGAAGCATCTACTGATACTTTTACTTGTAGAAAATGTAAAAGTAATAAATGTAGTTATTATGCCCTTCAAACCAGATCTGCGGATGAACCAATGACCATTTATGTGACATGTTTATCTTGCGATAATCGATGGAAAACCCAGTAGAAAGGCAATATATTCTACAAATGCAAATGCAAATGATCATGCTTCTAAAACGAAATAAATAAAACGAGATAAAATAATCAAAATTAATACACACCACAACCACATATAAAGTCCAGTAATCCAATGATTTATAATTCCATGTTCATTCCAAGTAAGATCTGCGTCTTTTTTCTTGGAATATTCATAAAGATAATATTTTATCACTTCTTCAGGAAAATGTTTATCGATTTTTCGTATAAACATTGCCTTCTTATTTTTTTTCAACGCTTCTTCAATAAATCCACGGTTCACAATAGTATCTTCTTTAAAAACATAAGGACTTGTTGTGCTGGTCATTCTCGACCAATCCGTTACATGAGTAATTTTATCTTCAATCATATTCAATCGATTATAAGTTTTAAAAATAATCGCAAATAAACTCTCATTTGCAATTTCACCTTTACATATGATATCATATATTTTATGATATTCTCTTCTAAAACTCATACAAAGTAATACATCTTCTCTCTTCATTACAAACCAAGGATCGTTCGCTAAATGTAATTTTTCAGGTAAAAAAGCCAAGTTTGCTCGTAATTGAAATCGAGGGTTCCACCAAGCACTACGCCAAGACATCAAAGTAGAATGATTGTTTTTAAAAAAGAGATAACGAAAACGTCGTGGAGAGATAATCGGACAACATGAATCGGTTAATAAAGAGAACCACTGATTTTTAAAATCTTTTCGGAAAGCATACGTTAAAATACTCATGTAAGCAGGAATAACATGTACATAATTGGTAGGAACAATATATTCAGGATCAATTAAATGTTCTAATATCCAAGAAGATTTAATTTTACTTTTGTCTTGATAAAAAAAATAAACGTTAATAATATCTCGATTTTCTTCGATCCATTCTCTCCAAATATTTTCTTTATTTAATTCGTGATCATAATTGATAATAAAACAAAGAGCTACTTTATATTTTGAAAAAATAGAATTGATTGTTTCCATGAATAATATATTTGTCGAAATCTATTTATATAAGTTTACAATTTTATATATTTTGTTTGCGTTGTTTGTGTTTGTTCGTGTTTGTTTGAATTTATTTACACTTGTTAAGGTATGTAAATAATAATATATTATTCATTTTTTACATATATACAGTAATAAGTAATAGGCAATAGACAATAATCAATAAGCAATAATCAATAAGTAATAAATAATATTTGTATATTATTATAGTATAAAAACAAATGTATTTACTATTCAGATATTCATTTTTATTTTTCATCTTCTTCCATCCAATGAACCATTCTTTTCATTTTTACAATATGACACAAAACCTGATTAAAAAAATGTCCCTTTATTCTTCGAACTCTAGAAATTACCTTCATCACATCGTCAATAAAAAAAAGGATAAACATCAAAACAACGAAGAAAATGAAACGTATCTTATTCAAAATGATTTCCTGCAAGGAAAACGTCTTATTTCTATTTCTCCGGGCGGGTTCAAAGGTTTCTATTTATTCGGCGTTTTATCTTATATCAAAGACAATTACGATTTAACAAATTACATTTATTCGGGTGCTTCTGCTGGGGCATGGAACGCACTTTTTATGTGTATAAAAAATAATAACTCTCATATAAGAGATATGATTCAAGAAGAAGATATAAAAAAAATAGCTTCCGTATATGAACTTGAACAAAAAATAAAATCAAAATTACTTTCTTATTACAAAAATAGAGAGAAAGAAAATGAATTTGATTTTCGACGACTGTTTATCGGTGTCACTACCATCAATCATAATTATCAACCAGACACGACCATTTACAACGATTTCGAAAGTTTAGAAGATGCGATTGATTGTTGTATCGCCAGTTCTCATATTCCTTTTATTACAGGTGGATTGATCAATAAATATAATGGTCGTATGAATTTCGATGGTGGTTTCAAAAAGAACCCCTATCTAAATATAAATAAATCCGTTTTACATATATCACCGAGTATGTGGATCAAAATAAAAAATAGTAGGAAGGATGGAGATAAGGATGGAGGAAAGGATGGAGATAAGAATGAAGGAAAGGATGGAGATAAGAATGAAGAAAAGCATGAAGGACATGAAATTCCTGTAAAAGAACAATCTTCTTTATGGAATGATATTCATAAATTCTTATACCAAACCAATCTACTAAAAAAAGATAATATCGATTTTTTTCAATTATATGAAGAAGGATATCGTGAAGCGAGAGAAAATAAAGCAATCTTAGATGATATTATCATTCATAAAAATTATACCACCAATTATTATTACACTTAGACAGAAGTATGGCGGGTATTGTATTTTTCTACACTATTAAAAGGCAATAATATCTAGATCGCGTAAATTCCAGTATTCACATGTTCCATTCGACAAAGGACGGCGAATGATAAAAGGGATTTTCTTTTCTTTTAATTCCAATTCTGCAATAATATACGACTCGATGATATTTTCAGGAACTTTAATGAATGGTTTTGCACCACATTCAATTTGTTTAGCTCGTTGACCTAAAACACGTGCTTTTTCATATTTTGTCAAATAAGAAGCGGTTCGATGAAGCGGATCAATAATGGTTCCATTACGATCCTTTATTATTTTTGTTAGCACCGAAATCTCGTCATAATTATGAATGACCGTTTCTGGATGATAATTCATCAAATAATTCTGATTTATATCTAAACTAAATTTCTGTAAATAATTGTCATTTTCATCCTCCTCGTCACTGTCAATTTCAGGTAAAATATTATTTTTTTGAATATTATTTTCTAATACCGTATTTGAATTGATGAGTGGTTGTTTTTTGTTTTTTGTTTTTTTTGTTTCATAATCTTTTTCTTCTCCATTCGCATCTTCTTCCACGTCATCATCTAAATCGTCATCGTCATCTTCTTCATCCTCCTCATTATTTACATCGTTTATTTTACTAATAAAATCGGCATCTTCTTCGTCGTCATCAGACACGACGTCATCCTCATCATCCTCAACCTCTTCTTCATTCATATTTGGCATCATTTCGGTTGATAAATTCGTTTTTTTAACAAAGGAAGGCAAATTCGGTTTTAATGATTTTTTTAAAAATGTTGTTTTTTTGTCTTCTTCTAGAGAATCATTACTACCAACGGAACCATCATCACTATATTCGTCGTCACTCATTCTTATATCTATTAGTTATAATCTATTTATACTTTAAGTAAATATAAATATATTTGTTTTGGTTTCAATTTTTTTCTTTTTTATTGTTCAACGATCTAAATAATTTATAAATGCGCAACTGTATAAAAAAGAAAAAAGAAAAAAAAGAATAAAATATTCACACAACAAACCATATAACCCAAAAATTGGGATCAATCTAAAAACAATATAAAAACTCTTCCTTAAACCTTAAGTCCAAACAGTATTACACGTAGAACATAAATATACATATTTCATATTTTTATCATCATAACGAATATAAATAATCTCGCGCGCCTTTTCTTTGGTATTCGTCTCACATTCCGCATTTGGACATAAAATATTATTAATACGTGGTAGAGTAGGATCTAGTTTCGTATATTGATTAATCACATGATGAAACGATTGTTCTGATTTCTTTAATTGTGTTTTTGAGACACATACATTTTCATTTGATATCGTGGAATCTTCATTCCCACAGTGACGGCAGTAGTAGATTAACTTGTTGGTATCAGTCGCATTAATACGAATATAATACATATTTTGACAAACAGAACAAAAATGCATTTTATAATAAGCAAATACTTTTAGTTATATTATTTTATTCCATTATTTTTAAATGGTTTCAATTTTCTTATCATTATTTGTATTTTTGTCTGTGTTTATGTTTTTGTTTATATCTATGTTTTTGTCTGTCTTTTTGTCTATTTCCATGTTTTCTAAAATAGATTTACATTCCCTTAATCTTGAAATCGTCAAAGAATAATCAATATTTACTTTCATATTATACATATTTGTTTTTACAATTTCAGAATTCTCTTGCTCCTTTGCCTTTTTCTCTCCAAATTCTAAAAGTTTTTCGTAATTCTTCAAATAATGATCCTTTAAAAAGGTTTCAAAAAGATCCATCGGATTAGATAAATAAACACCTTTTTTTCTCTCTAGTATATCACAAATGGCAATTTCTAAATTACTATACTCAATTATTTTCGTATACTCATTAAAATTCGCATGTGTTTTTTGAACACCTGGTTCGTTTAAAAGGGGATCTTTACATAAAAGCGTACAAAGGGTTAATAAAATAGTAGTAATGGTTTGACAGGCTGACCACTGATCACCATGCCAGGTATTCAAAATACTTACACAAACCTTTCCGCATTTATACAAGTTTGGATTGAAACGAACATCTCTACCGTTTGTTAAAAAGGTTAATTTGGGAGGACTGTATGGATAATCGGTAGGATAAACAAATTCGAAAAAATAATATCCGCCGAAATAGGGTGTATCTTCGGGTCCTACAATAAGGGCGTATCCTTTTAACATATCTGCGTCATCATGAATATAATATATCCCATTTTCGGTAAGAGGATTTTTTATTACTTGTTTAACATCTTTTAATAATCTGGTAATGGTATCTTTACTAATCATTTTTGACGACGACATCTTCTCTCTCTAAATGATGGAATAGTTTCTATGATTAATTAAAAAAATCTATTTAATATGTTTTTTTTGGTTTTCTTTTGTTTTTGTTTTCATAGCCAAAAATAAATATTCAATATATCCTAAGAAAATTAAAGAACCCAAAAGAACCCAAAAGAACCCAAAATTAAAGAAATACTACACGATATAAATAATATGACCATGTATGGTAACAAACAATCAATTAACATATAAATTTATTAACATATGGTAACATGGAAGTTTTTTCCCAGTTTTCAAGGGACTTTTTTCATGTTTTCTTGTTTTATTGTCCGAAAAATAATTTAAAAAAACACTTTTGAAAATCGAAAAAAACTTCCACTTTTTACCCTTGCCTACGAAACATAGGTTTATTGTATTATTTGATGTAATTTGTTACCTATTATGGTAAGGGATTTTATGAATAATCTTCATATTCTGTATTTTCGGTTTTTAAAAGCAAAAACGGCGTTATTGAAACTTTGCAATAAGCTCGGATGTATAAGGTAAAATGAGTTTCTTTATCGTATCTGTATAAGAATTGATATAATCAATAAAAGAAATAATTAATATATAAATTCCGGAAGAATAACATACTTTACGATCTAATTCTGTAAATTTAATTTCGTGTTTTCTATAATTATTGAAACGGTAAATTAAAAAAAGGGCTAAACATACTTTCACAATAAAATTAAATTCAACAAAAACAACTGGATTTTCTTGAAAAAACCCTACCAAAAATAAAAGAATGGTGATTTTAGTAAAAAAATTAAAATAATCTAAAAATTGCATTTCAAAATTGTAGATGTGTTTGTTATCAACAATTGGATCGTACATATTTTCGATTTAACAAAGAGAGAATATATATTATATGATCATAATAAAAATGGTGATTTTTCAATAACCGAAAAAATTGATTTTTAAATTCCATAAAATAAAGAAAGGAAAAACAAATTAGAAATATATTATTATTATATATTAAGCATATGTTGTTATCATCTAATTATTCTAATTTAAACGACTTTTTGATAAAGCATAATGCTGCAAAAAGTAAAAATACGAATAAAAAAGATGGAGAAGAAATAAACGGATCCGGAACAATCACTCATACAAGGATCGGAAGTAAAGAATTCAGTATTTATGGTGGTTCTTATTTCATTCCACAAGAAGAATTATCGACTTTTTATGAACTCTATTACAATCATGTTTTTGTACAAAAAAAATCCGAATATTTGACCGAAAAACAAATGGAAGACGGTCCTCTATTAATCGATTTAGATTTTCGATATGATTATGAGATTGAAACTAGACAACATACAAACACTCATTTGATTGATTTGATGTCTTTATATTTAGATGAATTAAAAACCCATTTTGTCATGAAACCGAATGTACCTTTTGATGTTTTTATTTTTGAAAAGCCCAATGTAAATCGTCTCGAAGATAAAACAATTACAAAAGATGGTATTCATATGATCGTTGGAATTCAGATAGATCATATTATTCAAACGATGATGCGTAAGAAAATACTTGATAAAATAGGCAGTGTTTGTGATTTGCCTTTAGTAAATACATGGGATAGTGTATTAGATGAAGGAATTAGTAAAGGAACTACCAATTGGCAACTTTATGGTTCGAAAAAACCGAATAATGAAGCCTATCAATTAAAATATTATTATGTGATTGAATATGATGAGAATGATTTTGAATTTATGATGGAAGAACAAAATATTGCTGAATTTAATAAAAACCTAGAAAAAAATTTTTATAAATTAAGTGCACAAAATACGAAATTACCGAAATTCGAAATTCACCCAAAAATTCAAACGGATTATAAAAAATTATGTGATCTTCAATCGAAAAAAAAAGTGAAAACGAATGCGCCAAACACACCAACAAATATCCATAAAAATATAGATAACAATAAGAAGGTAAAAAATGAAGAAGATGAGGACGATTACGATGACGAGGATGAAGATGATATTGAAAAAGGAACATCCATTCATTTAAATGATATTGAGAATGCGGAAATATTGGAAAAAGCAGTAAATCAAATGTTGAAACGATTAAAATTAAATGAAAGCGATATTTTGGAGACCCACCAATATACACAGATTTTGCCTGCAAAATATTATGAACCCGGATCGCATCTTTTAAATCGTAGTGTAGCTTTTGCACTTAAAAATACGGATGAACGATTGTTTTTATCTTGGGTGATGTTACGCAGTAAAGCTTCCGATTTTGATTATGGAACCATCCCAGAATTATATTCTACTTGGAAAAGATATTTTCATAAAAAAGAAGACGGAATTACGAAACGGTCGATCATGTATTGGGCAAAGCAAGATGCTTATGAAGATTACTTGAAAGTGAAAAATAATTCAATCAATAGTTTTATTGAAGAGTCGCTGAATTCGGCGACGGATTTCGATTTCGCACAAGTCCTATATCAAATGTTTAAAGATAAATATGTATGTTGCAGTATTCAAAACAAGACCTGGTTTATTTACAAGAATCATCGCTGGGAACCAGATAAAGGAATGACCCTTCGTATGGCAATTTCAAAAGATATGTTTCATTTGTTTCATTTGAAAATGGAGGATGTTACAAGTGAATGGCAACAATGTACCGAAGATGATGAAAAAAAGGAGTATTTGAGGAAAAAAGCTAAGCAAATTTCGGATATTTCTGCGAAGTTGAAAAAGACCAACGATAAAAATAATATTATGCGGGAAGCGATGGAACTCTTTTATGATAAGGATTTTATTAAATGCATGGATACCAACAAATTTTTGATGTGTTTTAATAATGGAGTGGTCGATTTCAAAAACAAGATCTTTCGCGATGGTTATCCGCAAGATTATATTACAAAAACAACTGGAATTCGTTATGAAATATTTGATGAAAAGGATAAGAAACAACAAGAATTATCTCGAGAAATCATTTCATTAATGGAAAAATTATTCCCAATTCATTCTTTGAACCAATATATGTGGGATCATTTATCGTCTTCCTTAATTGGAATAAATCGAAATCAAACATTTAATATTTATCGTGGAAGTGGAAGTAATGGAAAATCGATGCTTACGAGTTTAATGTCTTTATCTTTTGGGGAATACAAGGGAGTTGTTCCAATCGGTTTAGTTACCGAGAAACGTGTGAATATTGGTGGAACGTCTTCTGAAATCATTCAATTAAAAGGGATCCGATATGCAGTCATGCAAGAACCGTCGAAAGCTACGAAAATGAATGAAGGTATTATGAAGGAATTGACCGGAGGGGATCCATTACAAGGTCGCGCTCTTTATAACGAGAGTGAGACGTTTGATCCTCAATTTAATCTAGTGGTTTGTACAAATCATTTATTTGATATTCAATCGAATGATGATGGTACTTGGAGACGTATTCGAATTTGCGATTTCTTGTCGAAATTTATAGATGAAAATGAAAAACATACAGATAATACACCTTATGTTTTTCCGAAAGATAAAGAATTAGAAGGGAAATTGCCGATCTATGCTCCTGTTTTTATGAGTATGTTGGTAAAACGCGTGTTTGAAACCGATGGAATTGTAAAAGATTGTGATATTGTTACTCAAGCGTCGAATAAATATCGTCAAGAACAAGATGTAATTGCTGGTTTCCTGGATGAAATGATTATTAAAACAGGTGTTTCAAAAGATAAAATAAAGAAACAAGAATTAGTACAACATTTTAGAATATGGTATCAACAAGAACAACAAAATGGAAAATTGCCGAAAAGTCAAGAGATTTATGATGTAATGGACAAAAAATTCGGTACCTATAAAAAGACGGGTGGGTGGCAAGGAGTGAAAATAAAATATATGGAAGAAGGAGATGAAATGGAGGAGATTTAATCGGAAAGGAGATTTAATCGGAAAGGAGATTTAATCGGAAAGGAGATTTAATCGAAAAGGAGATTTAATCGGAAAGGAGATTTAATCGGAAAGGAGATTTAATCGGAAAGGAGATTTAATCGGAAAGGAGATTTAATCGAAAAGGAGATTTAATCGAAAAGGAGATTTAATCGAAAAGGAGATTTAATCGAAAAGGAGATTTAATTAATGGATATATAAAAAAGAAGCGTATTATTCATCGTTGTAAAAATACGATTTTTTTTCCCACCCGATCCAAAAAGATATTTTTCCTTCTATTTTCTCTAAAAAGGGGATAAAAAAAGGATAAACACAGATTAAAATAAAAAAAAGAATATAATTTCTTTTAGGTACATCCCAAGGTAATAAGAACAATCCTATCACATACCCAACAATAATTAATAGATAAAAGAATTTAAACCATCCGTTCCAATATTGTAAGTCATCAATCACTTGATTTTCATAAACACTTTTTCGAGTATTCGTGATAATGACCCCCGTGGTAAGTTGAATGTCTTTTTTTAATAATACATTTTCTTTGGTTATTTTATCATAAAGCTCATATACATTATTATAATTTGTCAATAAACTTTGAAGTATTTGTAAATTGGTAAATATATCGGATAGTTCATCCTGAAAATTTTGATTTAATGTTTTTTCAGCAATTCGATAAGCTTCTTTTTTATATTTATTTCTTAAAAAATTATTATACGCTTGATCTCCACCTTTAAATAAAAGAAGATTTCTTTCAGAATTTTGTAATTTAGTCGGGGCTGTTTTCATATTTAATTTTGCTTTTAAATATTTTTCTTCTAAAAGTACCTTTTCTTTTTGTTTTTTACACCATTTACTATTACATGACATGACCTCGGATAATTTGTTTAATACCTTATTTAATTTTTCCTGTGTTAATTCTTGATTATCTTGAGAATTATTATTTGTTTCTTGATTATTATTTGGATAATTTGACATTTGTTATAATACATTGATATTTTATAAATATCTAAAACTCTGTTAAAACCCGTTAAATTGAACAAAGTGTTGTCCGCTAGTAGTAGGCTGAGGAGACCAATTTATGGTAGCATCAGGTTTTTTGTATCGGTTTTCCAATTCAGGTCTAGCAAGAGCATCCATAATCGGATCAGAACAAGTTTCACTACTTAAATTCTGGAAACTTTCAGGATAATCGTTCATTTTAGAAATACTAGAAGAAATTCCAGAGATACCTTGAGTTATTCCATTCGAAGTTTTTGAGAAACCTGTAGAAAAATCATTTGAAATTCTGTCATATAAACTATAAGTATCTGTATTCATATTGTTTTTGCTATTCGTGTTTGCATTCGTAGTCGTGCTATTTGGAACACAAATATTTAAACTTATATCATAAGTAGAAAAATCATCACAACATTCTTGTCCTTTACATATGGAAGAAGTAGGATTACTTTTAGGAATTACCCAAGGATCTTTTGTATTTGCGTTTGTATTGGTATTCGGTTTAGGTGCATTGGATACATCAAACTTCCAATAATATTCTTGATAATTCATATTATCACGTAACCACATATAATAAAGAACTGGCAACAAATACAATAATCCGACAACAATAATGAAGAAAAATAAGATACTAAAAATCCAGTCGGGTAAATAAGCATTATTACGTAACCAAATAATAAGGATCAATAGTATTAATACCACTAATACAATTTTAAATACTTTGGTATGATTTGAATATTGCTGTGAATAATATTCATTTATTTCAATCATACGAAATTGATTATTTTTTTCTTGTTCGATTGCGTCCAACCGTTTTTTAGATTTATTCAACTCCTTTTCTACAATATGTATCGTTCTGGTTTGTTCTTTTAAATTTTCAGTGGAATTCGAAAGCAGCTGTTCATAGCTTTGATTTAATGATCCAAGTGTTTTGTAAAGACTTACACGCATTTGTGATATTTGATTTATTTTTTGAACAATTTGTTCTTGTTGTTCAGGAGTTAAATTTGGATTTTCTTCTATATTACTAAACATTTCTTGTTCCAAATTTTGTAAAGATTGAATATCATTCAATATTTGTGCATTATTATCAGAAATAGACATTTTTTTATAAATTATATAAATTATAAAAAGATTAAAAAACAATAAAAATAATAAAATAATAAAAACTTTTAAAAACTATAACCCTTTTTCTATTTTTTCGAATTAACGATCTTCAATCCAAGAATGGCAACTCCAATAAGTAAAAAAGCATACAATAAATAAGTATAATTTTTATAAACCATTAGAATATCCGTTTCCTTTAAAATCGTTTTTAAATTACGATCGTTCGAGCCAGAATATTCTTTTAATTTTTTTGTTATTTCTTTATACTCCTTCATATAGTCTTGAAGATTACTATTCTGGTGAGAAAATTCTTGATTTACATTTTCATTACGATTGCTATTATTCGCAATATTTGTATTTATTTGCTGGGTTAATAAATTTAGTCGATCTTCTAATTGCGATAATATATTTTGTTGAACAGGATCGGTTGTTTGATTCCCATTACTATATGAAGAAGAAGAAGAGGTAAAACTTTCTTTAAGTGGATTTACATCTGAAAATCCAAAAAAGTTTCCAATATTTAAATCCGTATCAGGAACATTTTTTCCACTATTTACATAATTTGACCAGGTATTGGAGTCAATATTTAAAATATTTCGGTTTGTAGCAGAGGTTCCTGGGGTTAATACTTTATCACGAATATGTAACGTTTCATCTTGACTAGGTTGTCTTGCACTATTTGGATAAACATCCGAATTTTTTGGAAAACAAGTTGAATTTGAACTGTTAAAAACATACCCATAACAATCGGACATATTATTACATGTAGCTCGACACATTTCATCGCTTGCATTTCCATAAGATGCATTCGGGATATCATTTCCGGTACTATCATAATGTGTATAAGTAGTATAGGTCGTTGATAATTTCGACGCAGAATCTGGATATTCCGATAAAATACCATTTTGATCTAGATAACCTATTTTTCCAATATCCTCTGGATCTCCACCTTTGGTTACTTGATAAAGAGCATTTACACCTACATTTCCATATTGAAAACCATCTGGACCAAGATTACAAGGTTTCGCTACATCATATTTTTTTATATTATCGAGACTATTACTTACCATACATTTCGCCTGTGGATTAGGATTACCCGTTGTTGTAACTCCTTGTAATCCAAAGAAAGAAAAATTATTTTCTTGGGCATATTTTTGGCATGAATTCACGGTATAAGTAGAAGAACCGTTATTTACTGCAGTCATCGCTGGAGCCGTGGTAGAATCATTAAAACAACCTAAATAAGGCGATTCCGATGTAATTTCATAGATGGAATTTGTCCAAGGACCCCCGTATTTTTTCCCGTCTTTACCAAGAATTACTTTATTCGAACGACCTGCTTTCGTAGATGCATCCAAATCATTACTGACAAAACATCTTGCTAATTGTGTTTTTCTATTCATTCCATGTAATGCAAAATATTGACTTCCTGATTTAACTGCTTCTTTGTAACAAGAATTATAATTATAGGTTCGACTTTTACGATTGATTGGTGTCATTAATTTATTTTGTGGATCCCGATAGGTACCAAGATAAGTAGCGGTTGGGGTTTTATAAACCGCATTTTGTAAAGGTCCGCCATAAATATATCCATCACTTTGTTGATTACATGCGTTGATTGCTTCTCCATACGTTTGAGCTTGATTTAAATCGTCTGATAGTCCGCATTGTGCAAATCCAGTAGAAGGATCCATATTTTGAAGAGAATAGTAATCCGAACGATTATCAATGGCTGCTTGTAAACAAGTGGATTGATTGTATAATTGCGATCCATTCGGATTAGTTAGTATTTGCATCGTCGGACTTTGAAGATTATCTTTATAACATCCTAAATAACTACTTGATGGATTGGCAATCGCTTCATTCACATAAACATTCGAATCTTCATTTCCACATGCTTGTCCAGATTTCATTGGAGTTCCAGACATTAAAGGAGGGGTAGTAGGAATGATTGTGCCATAAAAGTTGAAAGTCGGGTCCCAAGCAAGATTGATTGGAATTGGAGCATTCGACGGACAATTATTTTTTCCACTGGTATTATTAAATGTAATTGTGTCTGGATATAATTTTACAATCCCTTTGTCGGTAACGTACGCGATATGACCGGTAGAAAAAACAATATTCTGATTAAAATAAGGATTGGATGGATTGATACGTTGAACGGTTTCCTTGGCTCTTGTATCGATCTGTTGTTGTAAATCTTTAAATTGTCCAAGTAAATTGTTATGTTCATCGATAAGTGTATCATTATTATTTGTATTTGCATTCGTATTTGCATTTTGATTGATACCACTATTTGTATCCATACTTCCAAACCCTTCAGTAACAAATTTAGCCTTCTTTTTTAATCCCGATTTGATTTTTCCTTGTAGTTTATTAAATTCATCGCCTTGGCTTAACGTTGGAGTAGTAAGAAAATGATGTTTGGTATACATTTGCGAACTCCTTTTTTCTCTCTTTTGTAAATTCGTAGGTTCATTTGAAAAAGTATAAACATCTGGTTTATTCATTTTATTTTTATGGTTGGATTGGTTTTTCTTTTTATCTTGGTTCTCATTATTTTCATTTTCGCCAAAAATCCATTGAAACATTATGTTGCTATACTTTATATCTTTAAAAAAAGTATAACCAAAAATCTATTTTATTATCTATGATTGTAAAATTCTTATTTATTGAACAGACCTCGTAAATATTTTCTAAATGAATGAATTGAATTACGAAATCCTCCACCACCGAACATAAAATTATTTTCTTTTACATTTGTTGATGTTGTTGTTGATCTTGATGTGTCATTCGAAAAAAACATGCGAAAGAATAAATAAATGAAAAAAAGGAAAAGTAAAAAAAAGACTAAATAAAACAAATATTTATGGGTAACATACATACTTGTATCTTTAATTTCTTGAGTTAATTCATTATTTTCAGCTATTTTTTCATCAATCATTTTACGATTTTTTAATAATTTTTTATAATTTTTACGTAATAGATTGGAAGCAATTTGATTTGTTGTTTCTAAATCTGTAAATACTGATTTCTGAAACATTTTCAAAATTTCTTCATTGATGCTTTCCATTTTTAAATGTAAGGTTTTTAATACCATTACATATTCTGTTGTTTTAGGAATAATCGTTATTTCATTTGTTTTGGAAGGTATGATAGAACCCTCTCCGGATCTTATCCAACAATAGTTATTTTTTGGATCAAAAGTAGCACCTGAACAAGAAGAATTGGCAACACATAAATTTTTACACTCGTCGATATTTGATACGGAACTTTCACTTAATCCATCTGTTCCCCAGAAAACAGTATTTGGAATAGTTACTAAATCTTTTGTATTACCAGCAGATTGGGATACAGAATTTAAATAACTTTGATATATTTGTTGATATTCTATTAAAAGTAAATTATACTCTTGAACAAGACTTTCTAATTTCAAAATATTCGATTCTTTGGATTCATTTTCTGTATTCATTGTATTCATTGTATTTTCTGTATTCGGTGTATTCATTGTATTCATTTATATATAAGAATATTTTTCATTTTTCCATGTTTCCATGTTTTTACTTTTCTCTCTTCCAACCTAAAAAGAAAAGTAAAAATCCTCCAGTAAATAATCCTAAATAAGAATAATAATGTATCTTTTCATAAAAGAAATGATTTCGTAAATATCTATTTTCATAAATAAATGGTAGAGAGAAAAAAGAGACTTTTGGATTGTTGTAGGTATTCATAATTTTACGTAATTTTTCATGAATAAGTAAATTTAATTCTTCTTGTGCTTCCTCTTTTTTTGGATAAAAATCAATTATTTTTTTATTATATTTTACGATACGATCGATACTTTCTTCGTTACTTCTTTTAATATAATCATTCATTTCTTTAGAGATAATATTCGATTTTTTTTCGTGCGGTTGTTTATTACATCTTTGCTTATTTGAAATACTCAACGGTGTAAATAAATTGTATGTAAATTTTGAATGAGATAAAAAAGAATTCATTTACTTTTATGAAAGCAAAGAATAAAAAAAATAAGGATATTTTACTAAAATACAACTGTCTTTATCTATTCTATTCATGATAACTATTGATGGTTCCATTACTAAACATTCGAATGGTAATGTAGAGAGAAATAATAACACCAAGAAACAAATGAAGGTTATATGAATAATCACGGTTATAAATTTGATTGTATTCATTCACCATACCAATCGAATTTTTTTGTTTTGAACCACTCCGATCGTATTTTTTATTCAAATAATTATTTTCATTTTTAGCTTGTTGGATCATTTCATTTATTTGCATCATATTTTTATCTAAATTTTGATTTTTCTCTCGAATTGCGTTATTAATAGAAAAAAAAGTATTATTTAAATTTTGTATATTGTAATTGGATGTTTGAAAGATTTGTTCATATTCATTATTTTCAGGGTTCATATGAAAATTAACATAATCATTCTTAAACTGTTCTAAAATAGGATCTAATTGATTATTTAATTGTTCAATCGTATTTTTATAGGTGATTGCTTCTTCGACGATTGTATTTATGTCTTCGGGTGTTAAAATATGAATATTTGTTTCTGGATTTGCCATAATATATTTATATATTTTTTATTTTCTTTAATGTATTACAGATAATATATTACAGAAAATAAATAATAAATAATATATATAATATATGCATAACGAATATTTGAGAGCATTTGTGATTGGTTCATCTTTTTTTGTATTTGCACCTTTTTTTTTTGCGGTATCGCGTTTTGATAAAAAAAAGATAAATTATGATTATGTTTCATATACCTTTTTAGCACCCATCGGATTAGGGATCATGAATGTGATCTCCTTACTGATTGCAAATAAATTCAACCTTTCAAGAAGAATGAGATATTTTATAACAAGTTTAATAACACCAACTTATGTAACGGCGATGGTAATATTTTTAAAATTATATAACTATAGCAAAATGGAATGGATACATCATATCTGGAAATTATATTTATTTTATTTTATCATTGTGAATTTCAATCTATATTTTTTAGACAAATATGTATAATTTTACTTTGTTGCTATTTTATGGATGTTTTATTCAGATTTTGATTATGCCAATCAATCGAACAATCTTTATCATTCGTATTACATAGATTATGAGAATCATTCGTATATTTATCCCAATAAGGGATCGTATCTGGGTTATTTTCTCCAATCATGTGTTTGTGTTCATCGATTTGTGATATTCCTAATATACCATGATTTATGTAAATGTCCTTTACATAATTTCGTAATTCAGGATTAGTCATATTTCCATATCTTAATAGATGTGTATCGGGTAGTACAAAAGGTCTTGACCATCTTGTTGAACAAGCAACTGAAATATCGGTTTTATTATATACCGAGTGAAACCAAGACATCGGGTTATATAATATATCTTTTTCTTGTAATTCGACTTCATATCTTTCGGCATATCGAATTAATGGAAATTTATCTAAAAAGGTATCTGTATCCATATTTAGAAATCTTGATTGAGATGCCATATAAATACCCTTCTTTTGAAAATCAGGATATAATAATGCCAATTGGTTCGGATGAAAGAAAGTCCATTTTTTCTCTCCTTGTATCATCAAAAAAAAGTTATTTGTATATGCGGCATGTAAACCAGTTCCACTTCCCTTTTCAACACCTAGAAATAATTGTTTACTGTCGTTTATCATATAACCATCGATGATATCTTTAATAACATTCATGTCCGTATCTGGTAATAAATCTTTATAATAATAAAATAAATTTGTAGAATTTGTAAGATAGCATTTATTTTCACTTATATTCTTTAATTCAGTAAATACATTATCTGGACAAGTTTCTTCTGAAGTAGTACTCATATATACCTTTTGGTTTCCTGCAATTTTCATGAGAGGATCAAATCGCATGGTTGTAAAACATTTTAATTCGATACCGCGAATTACAAACGGAAAATCATTTTTAATATAGGTCATCACCTTTTTTTTAAAATCTGGAGTATTTGCATATAAAATTTCGATTTTTGTAGGATGAATACGTATTTCTCTATTTTCTTGCAACCAATTTAAATTTCGATCACATATTTTTATAATTTCTTTTTTGTTTAAGGTATTATCTCCTAATGGGATACGTTCAAAAATAGCTTTATTAAAATCCGCATAATATTCTAGAGGCATCACAGGTGTAAACCCATATTTCATGGAGGAACAGTATTGTGGTTGTAGTTGCCAATAAAAACCAAATAATGAATAAATATCATAAAATAAAAACATTAAATTTATGCTTATCTTTCTTTTCAAATTAAAAAAATGATAACAATTTAAAAAAATGATAATAATAACAATAAAAATAATTATCATAAATGCTACAAAAATATTATTTTTTAATTTCATTTTCATTTTCTTTTATTTTGTTTGGAATTAATATATATATAATATATTTATAATTTTACATATTATATATTTTTTATTCAAGGATCGAATACTATATCAAAGATCGAATACTATTTTAAATTGCTACATTTACACACCAGCGATAATATGGAGCTTCAATTGCCGTTTTACTTGGTCGAATAATTTTACATATTTGATCTGGACGTAAACAGATGGCTTGAGAAACTGGATCAAACCGAGAAATTTCTGGTAACAAGTTTTTATTTGTAATATTATACTTATTCATCATTTCGTCGATTTCAGAAGAAGTCATAAGGATATGTTTGGGGACAAAGGAGTGGTTCAGTATATTGAATTGTAATCGTTTGATACTTTGAACCACAATAAAGATTTGTTCGGTTTCCCAAATGTGAATGAGTTCGTTCATTAACGTATCATTCATGTCTTCTTTAATAATGACCATTAAAGTATCTTCCTTTTGAAGGATTTCTTCTACATGATACAAATCATCTATGATTTCGTGGATATTGGTAGGACGAATTACTTTCCCCAAATAAAATCGAATATAAATTTTATTTTTTCTTTTGGTGGAAGGATCTTCCTCTTTTTTTTCTAAAAGAATATCTAATTGTTTATTTTGATACATGGCAGTAAGTTCGTTGAAACTAAAATGCGAATAATCTTCTACTTGATAACCTTGAGCTTCCATTAATTCTAGTACAATTTTTCGTGAGGTATAAATAGAATTAATAAAAGTACTATTATTTGCGTTTTGGTTTAATAATGCGGCGGCTGCGGATGACATTTTCTTTGATACTTTTATATAATAGGGTGATTACTTTATATTTTTATAAAGTAATATTATTAAAATCAATTTTCTTTCCACTTTTTAAAAAAAAGTGGAGCAAAAAACGATTGAGTGTTTCCACTTTTTTTTAAAGTGGAGCAAATCTTATAACTATAGTATACTGTAACATATAAAAAATAAAAAAGATTTAAATTTTTTAGCGGGGGTCTCATTGTAATTTAATTTTTTTTTGTTCGTCCTCGAGCCATTTTCACTTTAGGTTTTCTCTTTTTAGTTTTCTTTTGTTTTCTTAATTTCTTGGTTTTCCTTTGTTTCTTTGTTTTCGTTGTTTTTCTTAGTTTCTTGGTTTTTCGTCGTGGTCGTCTTCTACCACCATACATAAAATCATCATCATCATAACCAATATGATCGGCAATATCTTTTATTTTACCTTCAATCCACTCGTCACTTTGTCCTGGTAACTTCGTTTTTAAATAGTCCTTTAAATTTACTCTTCTGTATTCAGGTGTATCAACATCAGTAAATCCGCCTTCTGTTCCGGTTTTATGTAATTTATACCAATCTCTAATATATTCACTCACTAATTTCTCTGGATTTGCATTAATAATATCAAGAATTGTTTGATAGTCTGGATTTTTTTCTATTCCATAAGTTACAATTGCGGATTGTAAAGAAAGAATAATTCTCTCCAATGCTCCTTGAGCACAAGTCATACCATTCTCACCCTCGTATGCGTGAATACAGTCTTTAATAAACGTATCTACATAAGAATTTTTAAAATCTTCTGGCTGTGAAGGAACATACAATAAAATATAAAAAACGGTTTGATTCAATAAAGGTGAATTTAATGAATAATTCAATCCACGTAATCTTTCATTCATAATTCGTTCAAGCCCTTCTTTTTTTTTATTTTTTTCTTCTTCAGATTCTTTTGAATGATTAATAAAAGTTACCAATGATTGTTTAATAAAATTTGGATAATTGAGGTCACTAGGGATTTCAACATTACCAGTTTTACTTTTTAAAAAACCAATAAGTTTTTCATAATCAATTTTTGCGGATTCTTTATGAATTTGAGTTGCATCTATTCTTATTTGTTGAGGTCGATGTCGTGGTAGTGGTCGCCTTACTATATTAAATTTTCTTGAATTTGCTAGTATTTCTGGTACACGAACATTATAATCAATAATTATCATAACTGTCGTCGTTCTAAACGGATTTAAATTTACAATACTTTCTGGTAAAGAAGTAAGTTGTGGATTATTCTCTAAATTTAGAAGATTTATTTTTAAATTTCCAATACTTTCTGGTAAAGAAGTTAATTGATTATTAGTTAAATTTAATTCTTCTAAACTTTTTAAATTTCCAATACTTTCTGGTAAATAAGTAAGTTGATTATATTGTAATGTCAAATCTGTTAAATTAACTAAATTTCCAATACTTTCTGGTAAAGAAGTTAATTGATTATTACTTAATAATAAGGTTTGTAAATTAACTAAATTTCCAATACTTTCTGGTAAATAAGTAAGTTGATTATTCATTAATAATAAACTTTGTAAATTCTTTAAATCTCCAAAACTTTCTGGTAAAGAAGTTAATTGATTATTTATTAATAATAAAATTTGTAAATTCTTTAAATCTCCAAAACTTTCTGGTAAAGAAGTTAATTGATTATTCATTAATAATAAAGTTTGTAAATTATTTAAATTTCCAATACTTTCTGGTAAAGAAGTTAATTGATTATTCATTAATGATAAAACTTGTAAATTATTTAAATTTCCAATACTTTCTGGTAAAGAAGTTAATTGATTATTGTCTAAAAATAAATTTTGTAAATTATTTAAATTTCCAATACTTTCTGGTAAAGAAGTAATTTGTTTATTTATTAAATTTATTTCTTCTTTACCTTGGTATTCTGTTGAATTAAAATCTAAATTTAAGCTCATATATATATATATTTATTAATTATTTATTTATAAAAAAATATGTAAAAGCGTTTTGACTATGTAAAATTCGGCGTTTGAAATGTAAAAAGGTGTAAAAAAAAGTGAAGCAAAAATACTTTTCATATGAATTAAAGAAGTATATTTGCATCCATTATTACTAAATGTTCGAACTCCCAAACTATTTGCGAAATCAAACCTATCACCATATCCCGATAACTAATCAAATAAATCCGTATCATCAAATAAATCTGTATCATAATATTTCCATCTTTCCATATTACTCGGATGCCATACTTTAGCGATCAAATCCTCATACAATTCACTTTTTCGAAACCATTCTTGGTGTTTTTGTCTGATAAAGAACTCTTTTGATTTTTTCATTTTGTTTTCACTTAACCAGTAATAATTCCATGGGATATCGTGATCTGCTTCAACGATATCCCATGGTATTTCGGGATGTGCTTGAACGATATCCCATGTGATATTTGGATTTTCACTTAACATGCCATAATTCCATGGTTTATCGGAATGTTCTAAGATATACTGAAAGAACATTTCAGTCCATTCTTTGAAAAAATCGTCATATAAATTCATTTTGTAGTTTTGCATTATTACGCTGTTAAAATACATAAAAATATGAAAATATATTTCAAACTCCGAATTTTTCTAAAAATGTATCCAATGACATCGGATACCACTCCATAAAAATTTCCTTATTATATGGGTTTAGTGTACTAGTACATTCAGTATAAATTTTAAAATGTATTTCATTTTTATCATTCAAGTTTGTGTAGAATAAATATGCTTCTCTCATTTGATGGTAACTCATTACTTCATCATATTTTTCTTCAAATAATATATTACTAAAATCGTTATCATTAAAATTATATATTTGTATTCCAAAAATACTACCATTACTATAAATTCCCATTTCTAATATATAATATAATGACTTCCTTTAAGTTTTTATTCTAAGTTAAATAATATGTCCACTTTTTTACACCTTTGCGTATTTAAAATGTGCAAAGTAACCGTTCCAAGCCATTCATAACTGCCCACAAAGTGGGCGTTTTAAATGTGCAAAGGTGTAAAAAGTGGAGCAAAAACTCTTTAATAGATATATATTAAAAATCTCAATATAAATTGTTAAAAAAAGTAGAGCAAAAACCATTTAATAGATATATATTAAAAATACATCCAAGGATGTTTTTGCTCCACTTTTTTAAAAAGTGGAACCAAGGATGTTTTTGCTCCATTTTTTTTGAAAAAGTGGGTTACCAGCCTAAGGATAACACAACAGGTTGGTCTAAATATTCTTTTACACCTTTTAACATTTCAAACGCCGATTTTTATATAGTGAAAATTATATAAAAATAATTTATTATATTACCTTAATGAATAACGAAGAACTTATTAAGGAAATACATATACTAAAAACAGAATTAGAAAAAACTAAAAATGAATTACTTGAAACCAAAGAACAACTTGATAAATATTTATTAAGAAACAAAAATTATTATGAAAAAAATAAAGAAAAACATATAAAAAATGTTAAAAAATACAAGGAACAAACAAATTATATTTATAACCCAATACAAGAGCAAAAAAAAGAATGGGCGAGAACAGCATACTTAAATAAAAAGTCAAGATTAGAAAAAGAAAAATTAGAAAATCCAAATATTTAGGAATTATATAATTTAAGAATTAAACTATATAAAAATAAAATATTTAGTAAATATATAGAATGGTGAAAAAGAAAAAACCAAAGGACACATTCCAAGAATTTAGGAATAATGAAAAATCTGCCTATAAAACTTTCAAAATACCACTCAAAACTATTCTTCTAAATCGTGATACAATACAACCAGTTATAAACAATTTGGTTTTTGAAATGAATGATTTAGTTATTCATACCTATCAATTTATTAGGTTGTATATTTTGAATTGTTATACAAATAACTCCTCATTGCCTATGATAGACGAAACATTTATTTTGTATTGTATCAAATCGTTAGGTAGTCGTGATAATAGAGGGAAGAAAGGAAAGGATACTGAATTATTAGAAGTATTAGATACATTTTACAAAAGCGAATATCAACCTTTACTTAACCACGAAAAAACCAATTTGAAAAATACTACTTTCTTATTACCTTATTTAGCAACACAAATACATACTTCTTTACATAATAATTTCCAAGAACATTTTATTCAACATTTTTTAAGATTTATTAACAAAACTACCAATGAAATTACAGAAGATAAAGCAATATTATTTCAGTTCAAGAAACAATTATTAGAATTAAATGAAACGGATGAAATGTTTTCTAATTGGAAACTTACTCATTTATCTCATATTTTACCTAATGAAATTAAAAAGTCAATTCATTATGATATTAAGGTTAGACCATTTGAATATTTGAAAGGAATGTTGTATATGAACTCTGTATTGGAAAAACAAGAAAGTAAATTATTCCAACCTTTACCATTAAGAAATAATATTATTCCAAAACATATTATCATAGATACAGCAAGTTTGATAAACCTATTTTGTCCGGAAAAAGACAATCAAGGTAATAAAGTGAAAAAAGGTGAATTATTGAGTAATGTAAAAGATAATCAAAATGAAGTATGGTCTAATTTCATAAATTTGAAAGATAAAATATTCAAGAATAAATATTATCAATTTCATAATCAAATCCAAACTGATGGAATTAGTTGTTGTTTGTTATTTATTAGAAAAGATTTGAAGGATAAAAAATGGGGTTCAAGAGTTCCTGTTTTACAAGAACAAGATTTTTACAATATAGAAGATTTATCAAAAGAACAATTAGATACTTTGAAAGATAGAAATATTGTAGGTTGCGACCCTGGTAAGCGTTCATTAGTTTATATGATGGATAAAAATGGGAACAAATTACAATATACAGCACCACAAAGGAAACGAGAAAGTAAAACAAAAACTAATCAACGGATTTTATTGATAGAACGAAAAAGAAATGGTATTATAGAAAAAGAAACTCATTTATCGTTTCAAAATAGTAAATCAGTTGATTATGAAAACTTCAAAAATTATCTCGTTGAGAAGGATAAATTAAACAAGGAAACAACTGAATTTTACAAGAAAGAAGTATGGAGAAAAATGAAATTTAGACAATATTCTTATGGGAAGAAAAGTATAGATACATTTTTGAATAAAATAAAGGAAACTTTTGGTGAAAATATCCTCATTGGTTATGGTAATTGGAGTAGGAGTAGTCAAATGAAACATTTTATGCCTACGATGAATAAAGGATTAAGAAAACTAATCCATAAAAAGTATGATACAATTACCATAAATGAATGTAATACAAGTAAAAAGTGTTGCGATTGTAATAAAGATTTAGAGTATTACAAAGATAAAGAAAGGAAGAAAGTATTTAGATTATTGGTCTGTTCTAACTGCGTGAGTTGCGAAAACAAAAAAATCGTATTTAGAACAAGAGATGCAAATTCTTCCATAAACATAATGAAATTAACAAGTTGTTGGATAGAAAAACAAGAACGACCATTATGTTTCCAAATTTCGTCTTTCACCTGTTCCAATAAAAAAGAAGAACAGGAAAAAGTTAGACCATCGTAGGTGAAATTCCTACTATTGATTTTACATTTTTTTATTTTTTTTATGCCGTTAAACTCGGCGTTTTAAATGTCTAAAGGTGTAATATAATAATATCACGATATAATTCAAAACAAAATTGGCTATAGTTATAATACTGAAACAAAACAAATAAATACTGAATAAATGTTTTTAATTTTGAGAAAGAAGGAACCCCTATTGTTTTTTCTTCAATTCTTTTACCATGATCTTTATACAAACTTTGCCACATGACCATTAGTTTATCTTTAAAGAATTTGTTATGCATCTTTTTGCAGTATTTGTTATAGATAATATAAATATACTTATTCAGTAAACGTTTATTTAAGGATTGAAATAATTTAATTGGTTCATATTTTTCATATAGAATAGCGGCTTTTGTTTCATAAGTAAAATATGATTGTATGGTTCTTAATAACTCATCTGGAAGTTTTTGCACTTTTTTCAAGAAGTTTTTCCAGTCTTTATCTTTATCTTCTATCTTTTTATTTTTTTTATGTTTTATATCATGTTCAAAAATTTCTACCTCCATTACGGCAGTTAAGGTTTCAAAATCAAACTTTTTTTTAATTTCACTACGTTCTCTTATTTCTGAATACATTTCTCTTTCTAACACATTTTTTTCTAATTGGTAATCCGCCATTTTTTTTCTATGGCTTTTGATTTGTTCGTCAATCTGACCAACTGATCCAGTAAATGTAAAGCTAGCAGTATTCATGTGTTTGACCACGTCAGCCAAAGTTTCCATCGAGTTTTTATTTTTTCGAATTTTTTGAGTTTTTTCTAGAGACTTGCTTGAAACCTCGTTAAATTTTTGATTAATTTCTGCCTTTTCATTTTCTATTTTCATAAATTTTTTAAAATCCCGTTTATTCATGAACATTTCATTTTCAAGAATGGTTTGGTTATTGGATAATTGTAAAACAGCACGCATCATTTTCAAGAGTGACGAAAGTTTAATAAGTTAGTTAGTTATTTCTTTTAGAATGATGTATAATGGTATATTTTGAAAAAAGATTTCAATTTTCTGAAAAGGTTTTCAAAAAATAAAATGTTGATTGTACGGACTACGGACTACTGATCACTAAAGTGAGAATAATGTTTTGCGTAAATAAATATATAAAGATACTACAACATATTGTAAATAAAATAGAATGGACGAATTTTTTAATTTATTTCAATATTCAAATAATGTCAATTATATCGATGAGGTATGTCCAAAAATATTTTCTAATGGAACCAAATTATTAGAAGATAAAAGTATAACTAAGGAAAATAAAGAAATCATCCTAAGTAAATTAATAAACATCGATCCGGAAAATGCATTTTTATATTTTAAAATGGGACAATTATTTGAAAAGGTTTCCATCGAAAAACAGATGATGTGGTATAAATTGGCGCATAAAAAAGAACCAACAAGTACCTATTATGTATTATCGTTATTTAAAGTATTATTTGATCATTTTGAATACGGTCAAGTTATGAGAATTGGAGATGAGAAAATAGAAACATTTAAAAACGAACCTTTTTTTTTGAATTATTATGCAAAAAGTAAAATGAATTTACAGTTTTATAATGATTGTTCGAAATATATGAAAATCGTGGTAGATTTTTATTCACAAAAAAAAGCAAGTACCATGGAAGAAAAAATGGATAAATATTCCAATTATATACTTTTGGCACAATTATATTATATAAATGGTGATATTTTCGAAGCCATTAAATATGCAAAGAAAGGATATGAATTATCTGTTAGTTTTCAGTTAGATCCAGAATTATCATTTAAAGTATATCAAACATATATATCTTTATATGATTATACTTATTACGATCATAAAGAAAATTTTGATCGATATTTTAAAACAAATGAATTCTTGAAATATGATCCATTTTTTACTTTTAAAAAACCGGTTCTTTCTTTAAAAGATAAATCGAAGATACGTATTGGTTATATTTCAAGTGAATTTTTTTGTGGACCAGTAAAACATTTTATTTATCCCATTATAAAAAATCACGATTACAGTCGTTTTGAAATATTTATTTTTGGAAATCACACATCTATCCCTGAAAAATATAAAAAATATACTCATCATTGTTATGATATCAGTAATCAATCCGATAAAGAAGTAGCTGTGTTAATAAATAATTACGATATAGATATATTATTTGATTTGGCTGGTCATACGGTAAATTCCAGATTAGGTGTCTTTTCTTATAAACCGGCTCCAATACAAATCACTTATTTAGCTTATCCAAATACAACTGGATTGTCATATATAGATTATCGTATTACCGATTGTATAGCTGATCATATGGAAACGAAACAAATATATTCAGAGAAATTATTACGCATGCCAAATTGTTTTTTATTGTATGAACCCGATTTTACAAATGAAAATAGAAAAATAAGAACCATTACTAAAAATGATAAGGTGATATTAGCATCATTAAATAAAGAATCGAAGAATACAAAACATGTATTGAATGTATGGAGACAAATATTGAATGAAACGTCAAATACTCAATTAGTAATTAAATTGGATTCTTTTGATGGCATGAAAGAAAGAATGGATTATTATACAAAAGAATTAAAGGTTGATAAAAATAGATTACTATTGATAAATCGAATGGATGATCAAGGGTATTTGAATTTATTTTCTGGAATAGATATTTTATTAGATACTTTTCCATATTCTGGAACAACTACCAGTTGTCATGCACTTTACAATTCGATCCCGATTGTTACATTATATAACAAAGATTATCATGCACACAATGTAACGTCTTCCATTTTAATAAATAGTAATTTATCGGAATTCGTCGCGTATTCTGAACAAGACTATATAAATATTACAAAGAGATTAATCCAAAATCCTGAAAAAATAAACAATTATAAAAATAGTAGAGTTCGAGATCAGTTTTTGAAATTAATGGATGCGACTGAATTTATGAAATCGTATGAGAAGTTATTGATGAATTTATAGGTTTGTTGTTTTATTGTTTTATTTTACAAGAAATAAAGAAAACTTAATAACCTTAATAAAACATAAAAAGAATACGTTTCATTTATTATGTATATGAAACGTAATAAAAACAAAATACATAATAGAAATAAAAATACGAGAGAAATAAAAATGGATGCTACAATTGAAAAAGAAAATGCAGAAAATACAAAAAAAGCAGAAAATACTTATTGTATCTATTTTTTGAATAAAACCTACTTGTTCATTATTTATATAATAGGTCAGACCGTTAAAATAATACAAATATCATTATCATTATATGGTATTTATTTAATTTGGATTTTATTGCATTATTTTGCTTCCCATTTATATATTAAATTTTGTGTTCCTGTTTCCTTTATGGGTTTGATTGTTTCACCGTTTTTAACTACTACTCCACATTGTCAATGTTTAAGATGGATTGTGTATAATGGAGGAAATATTATCAATCATATGTGGGTTATTATTGGATCATGGTTGTCGACGTTTTTTGTTATTAAGACAAGTTGAAGTGTTTTCCGTTCACCCGTATGCAATAGGATACCCCCACAAACTCAATAAAAAAATACCTGATCCTCACAGATATTTTTGCTCCACTTTTTCTTACTTCGTTGTAAAAAGTGGATAACAAGGGATTTTTGCTCCACTTTTTTTTAAAAAGTGGATAAAGTGGATAAAGTGGATATTTAAGAATTTTATAAAAGATATGCAATACTAGATAATGAAAATATATTTTATTTTTAGAATAACATGTATTTTTGCTCCACTTTTTTTAAAAAGTGGATAAAGTGGATACTTACTTCATCTTTAGAGTAATAAGTTGTGGAAGTTCATCCGGTTTAGAAGCAAACAAAATGTTTTGTTTCCATTGTTGATGTTCAATATCCCCGAGGTCATAATCATTATCAGGAATTCGTGCCTTTAACCGATCATCAAGATCCCAATCGTAATAAATATCGAGTAACTTCATCTCTCTATTTAAATTATATGATAACCCTTGTAGATCAGGGAAACAAACTCTTATGGTTGCAAAGTGATAAAGACCATAGATATACTTCATGATTGCTTCTTCGCTCACATATTTACCATCTACCTCAAGATCAAGAGTATACTCCTGATCAAGAAGCAAATAAGAACGTAACAAATGAAAGTTGTCGACATTTTTCAGCCATTCAACGGTAGGAATGTTTTCAGTAGGACAAAAAGGATGTCTTATGATATTTCTTACAGGAACATTTGCTTCTATTTGTGTATTTAACCAATCTTGCCATATAGCAATGTAATCTTCGTGTGCTTGTGTTTTAAGTGCAAACTCTTTGCAAGAAGTAATTGTGCAATAAGTTCCTGCTTGCCACATTACAACATGCTCATCCAATTTTGCTTTGGTAGCACAAACTACTGGGAAAGTGGTTTTATTGTAATCATCATCATTTCCTAAACATACTTTGCATTCACAGTTCATTGGAGTAGTCATTTTCTAAGTAATTATGTAATTATGGTGTTTACTTCTTGCTGAAAATCCAATTCAATTTTCTGAAAAAGTTTTCAAAAAATTGAAATGTTGAATGTACCGACTACGCTGAAGATAAATGATTATATTATTCAATAATAAGAGAGAACATAAAACCCCAAAACTAAAACCTCAAACCTAAAAAAATGAATGTATTAGAAATGAACCCATATATAACCCACCTTTTGTATCAATCGTCAAGAAAGAGGGATTTCACAATAAAAGATCATATGATAAAACATGAGAACATACTTCATTCAAGACCAAATATAAATATCCCCGGAACAATTAATTATAAAGTGGTTGATGAAAATATATTTAATTTAGATACAAAAGACGATTGCAGTATTTGTCTTGAAAACCATATGATAAAAGATATGGTTATCGTTGAATGTCAACACCAGTATGGAATAAAATGTCTAGAAAATTGGTGTCGTGTTACAAAAACAAACGATATAACATGTCCATTATGTAGAATTAAAAGTAATTGTTTTACGGTTCATATTTTAGGTAAATGTTAGAACTTTAGTAAATGTTAGAACTTTAGTAAATGTTAGAACTTTAGTAAATGTTAAAACTTTAGTAAATGTTAAAACTTTAGTAAAAATAAAAAAGTGAAAATCTTAATTTAGTTTCAGTTTTTTAGATTTACTAAAGTTTTAACATTTAGATACTAAAAAAGAAGCAAACAAAGTAAAAATCAATTGTTATTTATCTAAAGGGTGATGATTTTTTTTATATTATCGCCAGAACCATTCGTTTGTTTATCTTCTTCTTCCTTTTCTTCTTTTTCTTCCATTTCTTCCTTCTTTGGTTCTTCAACCGTTAAAATACTTGATTTTACTTGCGGTTCTTCTAAAATTGTTCCAGGACTTTCACTTGAAAAGGAAGGTGCATAACCAGGACTTCCTGGAGCATATCCGGGACTTTCATTTGTAAAGGAAGGTGCGTATGCAGGACTTCCAGGAGCATATCCAGGACTTTCTATTTGTGGTTGTTGTAATTCTTTCGCTTTTTCACGTTCCGCCAAAACATTCAATATACGTAATTGATCTGCCTCGGGTTTTATCAACAGTTCGTATTTTTTATAATCACTCAACATTTTGAAATAATAATTCAATACAGCTGGGAAACGTGGTTTCACACTAATTGTACCATCAGGGTTCTGAGTTTCAATATATATTTCATTCCCAGGTTGAATAGGTAAAATAAGAGGCTGTTTTTCTCCTGTTTGTTCTTCCAATAATTTTCTCTCCAATAAATATTTATTATACTGTTTTTCCAAAGTACGTTTATCTACCATCATCAATTGTTGTAACATCGAACCTTTGTTTTCTTCAATGACAGGTTTACCCTCTTCTACGTATTTCTCTCTTACCACAGGGATGTCATCTTTATGAGTAAAATTCAATTCTTTTGTTTTCCGATTAATCACTGTAGAATATTCTTTGACGACTTCTTCCAAATTTGCTGCATCAGGCTTGACAATTCTTTTCAGATTATCTGAATAAGACATGTTTAATAACTGATCAATGTTATCTTCCGTAATAACACGCATTTGAATATTCATCGCTTGTAATTCCTGAACTAATAATTTAAATGCATAAGGAACTCGTAACAAACTAAACGAACGCCCAAATCTACTGATGTTTTTAATATTCATCGTTCCATCTGGATTAGAATGAAAATGAATAGGTCCGTCAATAAAAGGACTTAAGAAAATATTCTGTGCATCATTATAAATTGCAATTGCACCCGTTTTATTACATACTGCCATATAATATTCATCTCCACGAACCATAAAAGATTCGTTTAAAAAATACGATGCGCCATGTGCCAATATTCCGTCACGTTCCATTTCACCAATACGTAATCCACCATCATTTGCACGTCCTTGAACCGTTTGTCTTGTTAATTGGGTTCGTGGTCCTCTTGCACGATAATTGATTTTATCTTTCACCATATGTTTCAAACGCATGTAATAAGTAGGTCCCATAAAAATATCGGCTTGCAATTGTTCTCCTGTCATACCATTATACAGAATTTCATTTCCACTGGAATGATATCCCATATCCACCAATAAATCCCCATAATTAAAATAATTGGATCCTTTTACTTGAAAAGCAGTACAATCCCCGAAAGTTCCGTACATAGCACACGCCTTTCCAAAAAAAGATTCCACAAGTTGTCCAATTGTCATACGCGATGGAATGGCATGTGGATTAATAATCAAATCAGGACGTATTCCGTTCGCAGTAAACGGCATATCACTTTCAGGAATAATAAGACCGATTGTTCCCTTTTGTCCAGCACGACTAGCCATCTTATCCCCTATGGCTGGAACACGTTCTTCACGAACTCTTACCTTTGCAATATTGAAACCTTCTTCGCCTTGAGTGACAAAAGATTTATCAACAAATCCAACTTGACCTTTTTTAGGAGTAATTGATGCATCGATCCATGCTCCAGCTATTGCTGCACCAGCTCCATCTGTTCCTGTACCAGCACTTACTTCTAAATTCTGTGTAATTTTACCAATCATTACCATTTTATCATTTAAGGCAGTTTCTTCTTGGATCATTCCGTAATCATCTAAAATACTATAATCATACCCAGGTTTAATTCCGACCACATTATTTTTTTCAATATTTGCGAATTTCGAATTCACTAGACCCGATACTTTCGCACTTTCTTCACGCGCTTCATAAGTAGAAAAATAAGTCGTTCGAAAAATACCGCGTTGTACGGCTCCTTCGTTGATTAAAATCGCATCTTCTACATTATAACCTGTATAAGACATAATGGCAACAATTGCATTCACTCCATATGGCTGTTGTTCATTATTAATATACTCTAAATATCTGGATTTAATCAAAGGAATTTGTCCATAATTGAGAACAACTCCCATTTTATCCATGCGTGTCTGATAATTCGAATGATATACGGAAACCGCTTGTTTACTTTGACCACAAGAAAAAGCATCACGCGTAACCGGATTATTTTCTGGATAAATGATTTGGTTTCCCATAACACCTAAAAGGAGAGAAGGATCAATTTCTACATTTGTATAAAAACGGTTCTTTTCTAATTCATCGACATGATTGGCAATCAATGCACTTTCTTCTTCTGCGGTATCTATATAATCAATGACTGCCGCATTTTTTTCAAGACTTTCTTTCAAATTTTCGGGTCCACTATTACCATTGGATAGTAGTTGGAAGTCTTCGATTTCATAAATCCGATTTTCTCGGAACGAAAATGTCTCTCTTTTTTTAATTCCTGAAACTAATTGTTGCCAAGTAATTTTATCTTCTTTAATCATTTCAGTAACGTCTTTGCGGTCATAACTGACACGATCCTTTTCCTTTTTTGAATTACCTTTTTCTACATAATAAATCGGTCGATTTAATCTTCCCGAATCCGTATAAATGGTAATTTCGTTGTTTTTATAATCAAACGAAATACTTGTGAAAACGGGCAAAATTCCATTACGACGATATAAACGCAATTGAGAGACAATTTCAATCGGAGTTTCTACTACTCCAATCCAATTACCATTGACAAATAATTTTGTACTTAATGCCAAGTAATTCGCATCACATTCCATAATACTTTTCATCGAAATATGTCTTTTTAACCAATCGATTAATGGAAAAGAGGAATATCCACTTGTAATATAAGTAGTAATTGCCATGTGTTTATGTAATCCAATATTTCCACCATCAGGAGTATCAAGAGGATCAATAAATCCCCACTGGGAACTGTTTAAAAGTCGCGGTCCTACAACTTTTGCACTAGCATCTAAAGGTAAATTAATCTTTCTTAAATGCGAAATAAAACTATTCCAACTTAATCGATTTAAATCTTGAACAACTCCTAGACGTTTGGTATGTTCTTGAGATCCCCAATTTCCTTTAAAAGCTTTACGAAATCCAGTTTCAACGTCTAATGTTTTGAAAAAACTCGTGAAATTCGATTCGATTAAACTAATAAAATTATCCTTATATTTATTTCCTTCTTCTTTCTTTTTATTTCCCACGTTTTTATTTCCCACGTTTTTATTTCCCACAGGTTCTTGTAATTCATCTTCTTTATATGCTCCTTTATGGTAATAATATTCTTTGTCTATTTTAGTATAAATACCTCGTTGTTGAATTAAATAATACTCGCGAAATAAATCATAGATTAACGTACCAGATAATTCAATTCGTTTAAAACGAAAATTGTCGCGATCCGTAGGTGGTTCTTCTCCTTTATAAACACGTAATAATCTAAAAACCATATAACCAACAAAATAAGCTTTCTCTAGAAAATTCATTTCACCAATGTGTGGTAAAAAATAATCGGTTAAAATTTCCAAAACACCTGCAATCGAACCACGTTTTGTAAAGGAGGCAATATAACGAAGAGCCGTTTCTTGATTAAATATATAATTGGCATCATGGACGGATGGTATAAAAAGATCCATATATGTTTCGTTTGTTTCTAAATCTAACAAACAGGTTTGAATAATTTCTTTGTCGCTATAAATACCTAAGGCACGCATTAAAATAAAAAGAGGAACGGGTTTACGGACATTTGGAACAGAAACTACGATTTGACGATTGGTTAAAGCAGGGGTAGGCGCAACAATACGAACTGCGGTTGTACGGATGGGTTTAGAAGCGTCTTCGGAAACAGAACGTATTTCTGCACTTGCACTATAAATATCATCTTCTTTGAATTTTCGAATATATAACATATTATCAGCGAATTTTTCTTGAGAGACAATACATTTTTCTTTTCCGTCAATAATAAAATATCCTCCATAATCATTTCGACATTCCCCCATATTAAAACGCACTTCAGGAGTTAATCCTTTCAATATACAAAGATCACTTTGAAGCATAATTGGAAATCGACCAAGATATATTTTTTCCAAAGTGATTGAATGCGTTTTTTTCTCTCCAGCACCAGGACCACTACCGCTTGTATAATAAATAAAATCGACATCGACATCATAATGAATAGTGATACCATAGTTCATATTTCGAAGTCTAGCATCGTTTGGAAACATATAATGAGCATGGGATTCATCGTAAATAACAGGTTTCCCGAAATAAATTTTGGTTCCATTTTTTCCTCCTAAAAATAAAAGACATTCATTGGGTTCCTCATTACTTTCGTCTTTTCTCTCTACCCATCGAATTGGGTTATTTTCACGAAAAATATTGAATATTCCTTTATTGAAAAAATCATTATAAGATTCTAGATGGTGTGCAACTAAATTATTCGGATTGTTTTTAAAATAGGTATCGATTATCTTCCAAGAAATAATATTCATACCAGATGTTTCTTTTTTTTCTTGTTCTGAATGATCTTTATCTTTTTCTTGCATTTTTTTACTCATAATATAATATATTTTTTTATTTTTAAACTGTTAAACTAAAGTGTTTCATGAATAATAACCTTAAATAATACTCTCAAATAATAATATGGAATAAGTTTATTATTTGAAGTTATTATTTGAAGTTATTATTTGTTATTTGTAAGAAATAGGAGAGAAAATATGATAATACAAAATAGCATAAAAATGTAAATGTATTTATTTTATTTATGCATATGATATTTTTTAATTGTTTTTTTACGTTTTATTATTTTTCCTCCGTTTCGTTTGGTTTTTTTCTTTTTAGGATTTTTTTTCTCTTCTAAAGAAACATTCGTTAATGTATTTTCTTCTTTTTCTTCAGAAGTTTCTTCTTTCTCTCCTTTTTCAACTTCTACTTTAGAAAAAGAAAAATCGGTCCAAGGCTTGGTAGGTCGATCATTTAAATAAGGACGAAAATTATCCCACTGCATATTTTTATCACAAAAATCATTTTTGTTAAAAGGAATACCACATGAATTTCCGAAACGACACATGAAACTCATTTTTTCAGCCATAACGGTATCAATTACACACCCATCTACCGCACCATGTGGAGAGAATGGTTTAGGTCTACTAGGATCCGACATGTATTCACGTGCATCTAGATCATAATGGGAACAAACGGTTCTTGAACAAGGATTATTTTCTTTACGCAAATAAACATCATAATGATCAGCAATAATAGTTTTGGCTGTTTCTAAATCTAATTGACCTTTGTATTCTTCCATTAATTCACCTAAACGTACTCTTCTTGCGCCTTGGTGTCTTCTTGTATCATAAAAACCACTATCATTACATTCTAAATTACGGATTTTAGAATCGTATGCAGCATTAAACCCTATAAAATACCCGTTTGTTTTTCTCTCGGTATTATGATATTTAAGTCCTAATTCAATACGCATAATTTCATTCGTATTTATATCTGCAAATAACCAGGAATTGGCATAATCTCCTGAATTTCCTTCCAGTAATATTTTTTCATAGTCATCAAGTGTTTCGCCATATTGCATCGCTTTACGAATACGATACCCAATTGGATTATTTTGTTCATATGGAAAAAAACCACCGATGGTGGTTTCCGTACCAATAATACCTTTTGAAGTAACAAAAAAATCACTACCACTCCATATCATACAAGGGCATGTTTGCATAAGAATATCATACCCTTTTCCTTCCGGGACTTGAATACTAAGAACGACGTTGAAATATTGACCATCTACAAAATCAGTAAAAGAATTATGTGCCACAACAATTTTTCCATCTTTTGTATAATCTCCAACAGCCATAAAAGCACTACAACGATCTTTTGATCCGCCTTCTTTTCCAGCACTATTCCCAGAACGAACCGATAACCAATAAGGAATAGACATGTAAAAATTCCAAGCAATAATTTCCTTTAAAGAAGTTTCGGTTCCAGCCTTGGTACATCCTTCTGCAATTCCACGCATTTCTTCAAAGTATTCATTGAATTTCTCTTTTGTTAAATCATAAATATCTTCATTCACTTCTTCGCACATTTCTTTCCAGGTAATTCCATAGCTTTCATAAATGAAATATTCCAACATTCTTTGAACTTCTTTGAATTCATTGGCACATAAACTACCATAAGCAAAACCACGTTCATAAGCTTCACCTTGAATTGCCATATAAGTCCATCCATCTTTTTCATAGGAAAATCCGTTTTTTATTACTTTTTTATTTAATGGATGATTATCTTCTTTTTCTCCTAAATTATTATTCTCGTCGTTTTCGTTGCCTTTGTCGTTGCCTTTGTCGTTGCCTTTGTCGTTGTCGTTATGAAGTGTTTCTATGATTTCTTCTTCAGATAAATGGGAAATAATTTCATTATTTTTATCATTTTCTTTGATACTATTATTGATCGTTTCCATTATAATATCTTATTAAAAAAAAATACCTTATTACTTTTTATAAAAATTGTATAAAGATATTTATACGATTTTCACTAAAATCATAAAATTCGTTTTATTTTATATTTTTAAATGTAAATCTAATAAAATGGGTGAAAGAGAAAATGCATTAATATATTTTTTTAATAGATGTTCTGAAATTTATTCAGATGAAAATATTAAATATATTAATTTCAATTGTCATGATCGAGGAAATGAAGATGAGAACCATAAACAATATTCGATGTGTTATAATAAAAATAATCCGAATTTAAAAAAATATTGTGGACCAGATTGTTTTTTTTACAATTGGCCTTCTGCAAGTATTTATTCCTTTGAAGATACTAAAAATCAAATTATTTTAGAATCAAATAAAGAACCAACGATAGAAAAAGTTGGATGGTTTGGAAATATTTATTCTCCATTACAAGATGTTATTGAATATCATACTCGACCATTATTAAAAAAAATAGGTGATGCAAATCCAGATTTGTTTGATGTGTTTCATATTTCTCCTAATAATGGAATAATAGATAACAATATTCCAAATTATTCATCATTGCCAGAATTAATAAAATATAAATATTTAATAGATATTGGTGGTAATGGTTGGTCTGGAAGACTAAAATGGTTATTATTTTCAAAAAGACCCCTTTTGTTAGTTGATAGAAATTATATAGAGTATTTTTATAATGATTTAATACCCTATAAACATTATATTCCTGTTAAAATGGATTTGTCTGATTTATTAGAAAAAGTCGATTGGATGAAAAAGAACCCTGAAAAAAGTTTAGAAATCGCAAATAATGCTTTTGAATTTGCTATAAATAATTTTACAACAGACAAACTTTTAGAAAGAGTATATTATGTTTACAACAATGTAAAGTAACAATATAAATATCTAGGATATAGAATTCAAATTTTATTTGAATTCTATAAATATATTTGTTACACTTTTTGGTTAGATTATTCAGAAATTATATAATAAAAATGTATAACATAATGATTTAATGGTTCATCATAATCAATCCAATAAGAATAAAGAAAAGAATATAAGGAAACAAAACAAGGAACCAAGAAATACCAGTATGTCCATCTTTGCAAATTAAATTCAAAATCCAGGTCCAAAATAAAATATAAATAAGTTTTAAAATGAAAATAAGAATGGTACTAGGAACACGAAAAGAAAAATAACCAACACTATATTTTCGGTTATTTCCTAAATTTTGAAATAACATAATTACGATTGCAACAATTGAAATAATGAAATATACCAAAGCAGGGGTACATAATTCCTTTAATTTTTTAGGGAAAGCCATTATGAAATAGAACGAGAAAAAAAAGTGATAATAATCATTTCTTTTTAACTTCATTTTCCTAAAATAAAAATAAATAAAATTTTTTACATTTTACATTTTACATTTTACATTTTACAATTTTACAATTTTACATTTTACAATTTTACATTTTACAATTTTACATTTTACATTTTACATTTTACATTTTTACAATTTTAATTCAATCATTATATAAATTGAATTGAAAATAAAAAAAATAATAAGAAGAAAAATCACGTTTATTGATATGGTTTACGTGATTTACGAACGTAATGTCCTTTACGATGAAATACTTTACTTCCTTTTTTTGTAGTAAAGTTCATTCTTCCTTTACGAGTTTTTGACATAGTTCCCTTGTGAAAACCATAAGGACGATGTGTTTTTTTTACATAATGTCCTTTACGATGATAAACTTTATCACCTTTCTTGGTAGTATAATTTTTGCGACCTACATGAGTTTTAGATAGAGATCCAAAAAAAGAGTTCATTTATAATAACCAAATAAAATAAAATAAAATAAAATGAAATGAAATAAAATATTTTAACGACTAATTAATTGATCTTTCCAAGGTAAAGGATTGACCGGTTGGGGTAATCCATTCAAACTATGATAGGCGGAATTCATATTATAAAATCCAGTTCTTCCTAAATTAATAAAATCTTGTCCAAAAGAATTTGACCAATTTCCACCATGATGTTTTTTTCTGGTTTGTTTTTTTTTACCACCACTAATAAATGGACTAGACGCACCAGTAGCAATCATTTCTCTTGAAATATCTACCGGTGAATAGGTATTTAACGGATAATAGTTACTATCTCCACTTACCCCATTTACCCCTGGCCAAGAACTAATTTTAGGGGTCCATGCAGTTCCTACTAATCCATTTGGATAAGGTAATGGATTTTTGTAAAAGCCGTTTCCTCCTTTTTGTGATAATGCACATTGTCCGCATCCTCCTTTCATGAGTGGAATATTATTTGAACAACCGCAACTACCACCGAGTGAAATAGAACGTGGTGTTTTAGGACCTGAAGGTACTGGAGGTGCTGGAGGTTTGGGGGCTATGGATGTATCTGTATCATTGGTAGGTGGTGGTGGTGGTGGTGGTTTATTTGTTGGATAACCACCATTTTTTTTTTGTTTCAATCCTTTTCGCTTACCACCACTTCGCTTATAACTACCACTTCGCTTATAACTACCACTTCGCTTATAACTACCACTTCGCTTATAACTACCACTTCGCTTACCACCACTCATCGTATTTGAATTCAACCAATTTACGGTTGGATTTCCAGGGACATATTGGTTATTTACAATTGGATATGCATTCGATAAATTATAATTTGCATTACTAACTGCGTTACTAACTGCGTTACTACCTGCGTTACTAACTGCATAATTATTACCTTTTCCACCTTTTCCAGTATACGCAAAATGAGGATTTGGTGAAACATACGCAATTGGTTTTCCAGTATAAGCTAGATCTTGTCCTAAATCATCTAATTTTTGAGAGACCCCTCCATATAAAAAAGGAGTATGACCACAATCTTTAGTTCTACAATCATGTTTACATATTTTTTTCCCCTTTTTTTTAGTTGTAGAATGATTTCTTTTTTTACTTTTTATCTTTAATTTTCTAGATTTTGTATAATGGTTCATATAAATTATATATATATTATATTTTTAAGGTACGGATTTACATAGACAAGGACAAGACAAAGACAAGACAAAATTAAATATCCACATGACTTAATATATGTCTTCGACAACACATCTTTGTTAATCCTAAATCATCCATCACTTCACCTTCAATTGTTTTTTCATGAACATCTTTGGTTAAATACATGACTTTTTCTAGATCAATGGATTGTGTCAATTTTTTACGACGCACTTCTGTTAAATAATAACGATATTTATCTGCTAATACCATACCGCAAGTAAAACATTTAATAGGAATAATCATTTTTAAAGTGAAATATATTATACTATGGTATTATTTTTATATAGTTTTAAAAGATATATTGAAATAAATCAATTTTCCTAGAATTATTTTATTACAATATCTATTTCCTTTTTCCTTTTTCCTTTTTCCTTTTTCTTTTCTTCCTTGATACAAATAGGACGTTTTGTTAATTTTTCTAAAATTTCAACAGGAATTTTTTCAGAATTACATTGAAATTCATGAAACTCATTTATATACATGTCCTCACGATCGTTATCTTCATAAATAATACAACACACTTTTTCATAATTATTTGTTTTATTATTTTTAACAATCGTTGTGTTAAAAACAATCCCATAATAAGGAGTATTGTTAAAATTCTTACATACATATTTACCGATTGTTTTATCGATATTACCGTCATACCATAATCCATCAACTAATTCAAATAATTTTTGAATATCCGACAATTCTGTTTTGAAAAACTCTCTATTTTTTGTAATTCGCTCTTTTTTGAGAATTTCATGTATTTTTTGCTCTTTTTCAAATGGATTTACTACTTTTTTTGCAAATTCAATCTGAAAAGGATAAGGAACCCCGCTTTTTTGAAGATCCGATATCCTTTTTTCTAAAAACTCAGTATAACCAATTTTATAGATGTTTGACATTGCTTGATTGGATAAACAGTAGATCCAACCTTTTGCGATATTTTTCTTCATCATTTTTAAATATGTTTCATGACACCCAGATAAATCGAATACAAATCAATTTTTTATTTTATAATGAAACTAACAGATAATTTATCTCTATCTTTACACCTTTTCACCATTGCTCAAAGGCGTAAAGAATTAAAATAAAAATCTTTCTAACCTAAATTCAAACACATAATCAGGATTAATTAATTTTATTAGATCATTTGAATAAACACTTTTTATAAAATAAATTTCATTGAATAAATCAAAATACAAAGATAATGTGTTCAGTAAAAAACTATCGTAAAAAATAATGATTTTTAAAGGAACCTTCTCCGTATTCTTAACATAAATGATATATTCCGAAATAATGATCCAATCCGCATTTTTACCTTCTAATAATTTAGTCTCATCATCTAATTGATAATTCAAAAATCGAATATTACTTTCATTTTCGATGATATGAATATTATAAAAACAAACAAGATCTTTACTAAAATAATAATTATCATTCATATTATTTAATTCTTGTTTTCCTAAATTTGTTTCCCAAGTTAAATCACCTATCCCATAAGGCAATGTTCTTAATTCGCATGTTTTAACATCTAATTCTATTTTTTTTGGAATAATATTTAATTTTAATTGTGAATTGATGACCTCAATAAAATAGTTATACACGATATAATTTCCTTTAATATTTATGTGCGTATCCGTTTTATAATATACATCAGTTTCATTTTTAAGTATTTCATATAAATCATGCATATTATTTTTAAATTTATTCTTGTAAACATCGAATGCTGGACGATATTTACATTCATATTCATCCGGTAAATAATCCTTGTAGATTAAGGACTTATCGGGATAAACAAATAAAATAAAATTTTTAAAATTATAGCGGGATAGAGTTAAATCCGAAACTTTGAGTAAATTATCACAATGAACTTTTAATTCTTCTGCAGAATCATTTGTTAAAAACAAAATATTATTTTTACCAATAAGTGTTTTATTTAATGACATAATATATAATACAATATATTATATTATTTTATATATTATTTGTACAAACGTAAAAGGAATGATAATATTAAATGTAAATAAAAGAATTCCATTATTTGTATCTAAAGTAATTAAACTTCGGATCTGTTAACTACAACGGTGTATTTCTAGATGACATTTTTCACATAATGACATTAAATTCGCTGGGTGATTTTTATGAATGAATAATCCTTTCTCTCGGTTCAATATAAATCCATCTTTATCTGCTTCCACCTGATGTAATAAATGATGCACTTCCATACTTCTCTCAATTCCACAATTTTCACATAATCCTCCAATTATTTTTTTTACATTGTAATGCGAAGGTTTGAGAGAAAGTAAACTCCCTGTTTCTGGATAATATTTCATCCTTATTTGAAAAGCACGATTTAAAAAATCTTCGGGTAAACTCAATGATTTACATACTTCTAACCCATATAAACTACTTCCATGACCGTCCTTTAATTTTCGATCATAGATAAGACCACCCGTTACTTTATCATAAACCACCGACATATGACGTAACCCTAATCGTGTCATTTCGCGAATTTCATCATAATTCACAATTTCATGTAAATGTGTGGCAAAAATAAAACTACTTCTTTTTTCATATAGTCGAAGGATCCCTGCCATAAAAATACTAATTGCCGAAATATTCTCTGTTCCTGAACATAATTCATCCCCTAAAACCAAACTATTCGAATCTGCTAATCGTAGAATGGTTCTTAATTCACTCATTTCAACAGCAAAAGTAGATAATCCCTTAAATAAATTATCATTACCCAAAATACGAGTAAATAAATAAGTATAAGGTTGATAAATAAATTCGCTGCAAGGAACATATAGTCCAGCTTGCGCCATGATGACACATATCCCAAGTGCTTTTATAAAACACGTTTTTCCTACCGCATTTGTTCCATATAAAAGAATACCGTCCATATCCCCCTTTCCTAAAAGAATATCATTTGTCACGTAAATTTCTTCTACATTCAATTGTTCTACTAAAATATGTCGTAATCCTTTACACTGAACAAACGATTTTTCAGATTCTACGATATGTGGTTTACAATAATGATATTTATTTGCCAACCATGCTTTTGTATAACTAACATCAAATAACGTGACAAATTGAATGATTGTTTCTAAAAATAGTTTATATTCTTCAAAAGAAAATAGAAATTTCTGGTAAACCGAAGTAATCATTTCTTTCATTGTACCTTTTAAGAGAGAAATCGTTTTACACAAATGCAGGATTTGCGGATTTTGAATAAAACAATTCGCTGCACTTTGTTTTAAAAAGGAGAATGAACCAGAATTTGACGAGATTGAAAATTCAAATGTTTTTGTTCCACCATCAAAACTACTTTTATATTCTAATATTTGAATTGGATTTTTAGTTACCGATAAAAGATCGGTTAACCCAATATCCATAAATTTACACCGACGATTGGTGGAAATCAAACTAAAATGGTTTTTTTCAGTTTCATGGATTTTTACATATTCGGAAGTTGACACAGATTTTCCTTTTTCTTTTCTCTCAATTAACTGATTTAAAAAAATGCGTATAGATTCCAATTTATCCAACGACTCCAATAATTCTTCATTTTTACCATCTAGTTCTTGATCAATCCCTTTACAAATAAAATTCGTTTCAAAAGAAGTTAAGGTATCTAATTCTGCAGCTTCCTCTAAAATCAAATGTTTTTCAATAAATTCGGTTATCTTTTCACAATATAATCCAACTTTATCGATTTGTGGTTCATAGAAAGAAAGATAATTCAAAAAAGCGTCATTTGTCTTTTTATCTTCTTGTAAAATATTTTCATAAATCGACTTTGATAAAACTAAGTTTTTATATAATTGAGAGAAATTTTTTGGCGTTATTTTTTTTAAAAATACTTGACGTTCCCATTTTGATAAATCTTTAATTTCGGCTAATTTTGAATAAGAGATTTCATAATTCGATCCGGAGGTGCTAGAAACGAGAAAATGTTCGATGATGGAATATTCTCTTTTTAAAAAAGATGGATCTTTGGTAGGATTTAATAGTTGATAGGCAAATTTACGTTTTCCCATTGGTGTTTGACATTTATTTAACATTTTTAAAACAGAAGAATATACGCCTTGATATTGATGATCATCGATCATATTCAATTGTTTAAGTGTATGGTTCGCTAAAATTAGTCGTTGAGATTTATTTTCAAAAAGTGGTTCATCCAATTTACGAATTAAATGGGGATTATGTTGATAAATAAAATCCAATAAAAAACAAAAGGATTGGGAAGCAATATGATAATCATAAAAATTTTGCATAAAAACCTCAAAAGAGGTTTTATAAAACCTACTCAATATTTCCTTTTGATAGACTTGTTTTTCACAATTTTTAGCTTTTTCATAAAAAATCGACTTGGATGAATTATTTGTTGAACCTTTTTCTTCTTCGTTTGAATTCAAAAGAATGGTATGGATTGATTTGGAATGAATATTGGTGAATTGTATAATATCTTCGATTTCCTTTTTTGGTAAATTGGAGAGAAAAATAACCTCACTTGGTTGATAAATAGAAATAAATCGTTCTAATTCATCATAGGTAGTGGGATTATGAATGTAACTTTCTTGATATTGAAAAATGGATGTTTTCCCAGTATAAATATCCACGTTTGCAATTCCAACAACTACATAATTACCTTTTATAATAAGACTATTACGAATATGTTCAATCCAAATACAAGTCGTATTATTTGTTAGTTTTGTAGAATCGTTGGAAAAATAAGTACCAGGCGAAACGATCGCATTTAAACTACGTTTTGTATTTTTCATATTTTCATCTTGAGTATAAACAACGGTTGTAAATCCAGCGGATTGTAATTTTTTAATATATTTTTCAATTTGTATGTCTTTAAATCCAGCCATAACTATGATCGAACCTTTGGATAAACCAACACATACATTTTTATCTACGATTGCCAATTCACAAATTAATCCAAAGTCATGAATTCTACTTCCTGTAATTTCACTATTTAATTTATTTTTAATACCATATACTTCAAAAAAAGCACCTACTTGCATTAATAAAATAGTTTTTTCACCATAATCTTGAATATACTTTTCAGTTAATTCAAAGTATTCTTTTTGTAAAGCCATATTTATGTGGAATATTGGTTGATTTTAGATAATGAATGTATATAATATAATTTGATCTCTTTATTTTATTTTATTTAATTATTTATTTTTATTTATTTTTATTACACGAGACCTATTTCTTAAGACTAATTAATGTATTTCGATCTATAAGGAATATCATAGGTAACTGCACACCATTTACTAAATCCAGAACCATGTAAATAAGAAGAATAATTAAGAATTTTTTTAGAATAAGACATTAAATAAAATTCTATCATTGTATTTTTAATTTTATTTATTTCATTTACTTTTTCACCAGAATGTGAGATTTCTTTAAAAAATGTTTTTATAAAAGGAAACTGATTAATAATATAACGCTTAACGGGATTATTGTCTGCCAAAAGTAAATAATTTTCCGATTTTGGCAAATCATTTATTTCTGATTTTAACTTTTCTAAATTCTCTAGATTAAATTTTTTTTCATTATGTATTAAATAATCGTCTCCATATCGAATGTGAATAATAGTAAATGGTTTATTTACTAAATTTATTCTTTCAAGAATTTTTTTCGAGGTTTCTATTATTTCATCAGTTGGTTCTAAAATGGATCTCATATATTTTTTATCTTCCATTTTGATAGGTAAAATCGGAAATGAGTTTGTATAAAGAGTAATTGTGTCATTCATTATTTTTTGATTTTTTAAAAATTTTTCAAACAATTTGTAATTATTACTGATTTTAAATTGAATTTCGTTTTTCTCTCCAATTAAAAATTCTGAATTGATATTATCAAATTTATAAACATTACTTAGATTACCACGTTGTTTGTTTTCATGAGTATGCAATTTTTTAAGAAAATGACACAATAGATGTCTCGACAAATCAATTTGATAAAGATAATTATGTTTTTCACAAAATTGCATCAAATAATAACTTCCTCTTAAAAAATCACCTAACCCTTGTGCATTTCCATTCATGTAATTTGTTTGATAAATATTAATTACCTTAATTTTATGTCCTATATTTAAGGATGGATTGGATGGATTATTTTTTGTTGTTTTATTTATTTTTATAATTGAGTTTATACCATTGAAATTTTCAATTGGAACAGATCCTATCCCATTTGAAAAGTTATTGATATTTCCAAAGGAGAATTCATTCGGAGTTTGTCCCATTTGAGGTTTTCGCCTGTCTACTTCTCTGTGATTTATTATGGATAAAGGTAAATGTTGTGTATCATTTGAGAATGATGAATTGTTAAATAATACATTTACGCTACTCGTATCATTATAATTTAATGGTACATGATTGGAACCTTCGATATTACTAAAATGTATTGATTGTTCTGAATCCATATTAATATTTTTAATTGAAAACATTACAGTATTTTCTTCGTTTAAATTAGATGGTTCATCGTTCGAACCGTCGAGTAGATTGCTAAATAAGTCTAAATGTTCTGATGAATTCGATGGATTATTTTTAAGCAATAAATTACTAGTATTTAACTGATTTGTAATTTGATGTTTTTTCACTATATTTTTTTTAATCATTTCTTGTTTTTGTTTTTTTGTTTTTGAATATTCAAAATTCATATATACCCTCTTGAATATAGCGTATATTCAATTTTATACAATTGAACAATTTATTTTTATTTATGAAAACAATATGAAAAATAATGACATGTATAAAGATGTAATTATTCGATAATTATATGATTTAACCAACATAATGATGAGGTTGAGCGGTTGGAATACCTTGAATAGGTGCAAAATCCATAGGTGGTTCATAAGGATTTACAATATTTACACCTCCACCCCTTTTTTTTCTAGTTCCATATTTACGTTTTATTTTTTTGTTCGTTTTCTTGTTCGTTTTTTTGGTTTTGTTCGTTTTTTTGGTTTTGTTCGTTTTTTTGGTTTTATTTTTCTTGGTTTTATTTTTCTTGGTTTTTCTTTTTCCTCCTAAACCAACGGCTCCTTTAATCTTCTGCCAAAAAGTTGGATTACTTGAAGGTTCTGGAATAGCAGAAGGAGAAGATAAATAAGGAGAAGAAGCACGATTTAATGAGTAAAACCCTTTTCCTTCTTCCATCGATTTTTCATTTGTTCGTGTAGGATATTCATTTTTCATAACAAAAGGAGAAGACATTGGTACATTTGTTCCGCGTTCCATGTAATCCAAACGAGGGTTCGGATATTTTGTTTGGTAAGTATCTGTCATCATTTATATATATTATTAGGAGAATTTAATTCATAACAAGTTAAAAGATCTAATCAATTATATATTTATATTTACATGTCATAAATATAACAGTTACTGCATATTTCATAACGTAGTAACGTAGTAAAGAAGTGCAAAATTGTAAAAAGAATGAATTATAAATCACTACTTTCAACAGTGACTGTTAGATTAGTATAACCTCCATTAAAATAAGTATCAGATACAATATCTAATTGATTTGTTAAATTGATACCATTCTTATTATTTAATACTAATTGAGATGGAACAATGGTAGCACCTATTTTTGGATTACCTGCAACACCTCTACCAGTAGAAAATGTAGATGATCCTAGTCCAGTCCAGGTAATTCCATCAGAAGAATAAGCAATTATATTAGTTCCTTCTCCAACGGCAACCCACCTTGTACCATTCCATGCAACACCTCTACCAACAGAAAATGTAGAGGTTCCTAATCCTATCCATGTAATTCCATCAGAAGAATAGGCAAGACTATTAGTTCCTTGTCCAACGGCAACCCACCTTGTACCATTCCATGCAACACCATACCCATAAGTAGAAAATATAGAACTTCCTACTCCATTCCATGTAATTCCATCAGAAGAGTAAGCGATGGTATTATTTCCTTGTCCAACGGCTACCCACCTTTTACCACTCCATGCAACACCCAGACCAAAACTAGAAAATGTAGATGTTCCTATTCCAGTCCATGTAATTCCATCAGAAGAGTAAGCGAGGGTATTTGTTCCATTACCTGTTGCTACCCACCTTGTACCATTCCATGCAACACCACTACCAGTAGAAAATGTAGATGATCCTAGTCCAGTCCAAGTAATTCCATCAGAAGAGTAAGCGATGGTATTATTATTACCACCTACTGCTACCCACCTTGTACCATTCCATGCAACACCATACGCATTACTAGAAAATGTAGAGGTTCCTAATCCTGTCCATGTAATTCCATCATAAGAGTAAGCGAGACTATTATTTCCTTGTCCAACGGCTACCCACCTTGTACCATTCCATGCAGCACTTACACCAGTAGAAAATGTAGAGGTTCCTAATCCTGTCCATGTAATTCCATCAGGTGAATAAGCAATAGAATTAATTCCATTACCTAGTGCTATAGTAGGTTGTTGTATATTTACATATCCTAGTTTATTTCCATTCCATCCAGGATTACTCCCAGAATTAGAAAATGTAGAGGTTCCTAATCCTGTCCATGTAATTCCATCAGAAGAGTAAGCGAGGGTATTTGTTCCATTACCTCCAGCAATAAACCTTGTACCATTCCATGCAACACCAATCGCATTAGTAAAAATAGATGTTCCTAATCCAGTCCATGTAATTCCATTAGAAGAATAGGCAAGACTATTTGTTCCTTGTCCAACGGCTACCCACCTTGTACCATTCCATGCAGCACTGTTTCCATTGCCAGTAAATATAGAACTTCCTAATCCTAGCCATGTAATTCCATCATAAGAGTAAGCCATGGTATTTGCTGTTCCATCACCTAGCGCTACCCACATTGTACCATTCCATAGAGCATTCTGACAATATTCAGTAAATATAGAACTTCCTAATCCTGTCCATGTAATTCCATCATAAGAGTAAGCGAGTGTATTACCTTGTTGTCCACAAGCTACCCATTTTGTATCCCCCCAAGCAACCCCCAGACCATTATTTTGAAATATAGATGATCCTGATCCAGTCCATGTAATTCCATCATAAGAATAGGCAATACTATTTGGTGTTCTACCTACAGCCACCCATTTTTCATCATTCACTGCAATACGTGAGACTTTCTCAGTAAAAGCATTATTTGATGCTCCAATCCATGTAATTCCATCATAAGAATAAGCAAGAGTATTTGTTCCTTTACCCCCAGCAACCCATTTTTCACCATTTGATGCAACACCGCTCGCATATTCAGAAAATGTAGAGGTTCCTAATCCTGTCCATGTAATTCCATCATAAGAGTAAGCGAGGGTATTGTTAGTAGAGCCTGTTGCTATAATTAAATTACTAGGAAAGATAATTTGATTTTGACGAAGATTATTATATGCAACATAATTCCCATTACTAGAGAATGTAGAGGTTCCTAATCCAGTCCATGTAATTCCATTAGAAGAATAAGCAAGACTATTTGTTCCACTACCGGTTGCTACCCACCTTGTACCATTCCATGCAGCACTATTTCCATAACTAGAGAATGTAGAGGTTCCTAATCCATACCATGTAATTCCATCATAAGAGTAAGCCATGGTATTTGCTGTTCCATCCCCTAGCGCTACCCACATTGTACCATTCCATGCAATATCATTCCCATTAATAGAAAATGTAGAAGTTCCTAATCCAGTCCAAGTAATTCCATCAGAAGAATATGCAAGACTATTTATTCCTTCACCACCAGCAACCCATTTTTCACCATTCCATTCGACACCATACCCATAAGTAGAAAATATAGATGATCCTAGTCCAGTCCATTTAATTCCATCAGAAGAGTAAGCGATTGTATTTGTTCCTTGTCCAACGGCAATCCACTTTAAACCATTCCATGCAACACCTCTACCACTAGAAGAAAATATAGATGATCCTAGTCCAGTCCAAGTAATTCCATCAGAAGAGTAAGCGAGGGTATTTGTTCCAGTACCTGTTGCTACCCACCTTGTACCATTCCATACAACACTATGTGCATTAGTAGAAAATGTAGATGATCCTAGTCCAGTCCAAGTAATTCCATCAGAAGAATAGGCAAGACTATTTGTTCCACTACCTGTTGCTACCCACTTTGAACCATTCCATGCAACACCAATCGCAGAATTAGTAAAAATAGATGTTCCTAATCCATTCCATGTAATTCCATCAGAAGAATAGGCAAGACTATTTCTTCCACTACCCGCAGCCACCCATTTATTTGGAATGGAATATCCAAAAGTATAAATTTGTTTAAATTGTGTACTATTATCTAAGTTAGCTAAAACCTGTGTATCTTTAATTACGGTAGACTTTTTATAATAAATACTATCTTTTAAATTTGTGTAACCAGATACCGATTGATTAATAACAGCAGTTTTACTTCCAGCTTCTCCAGTTGCTCCTATTCTACCAGTTGCTCCAGTTGCTCCTGTTGCTCCAGTTGCACCTGTTGCTCCAGTTACTCCAGTTACTCCAGTTGCTCCAGTTGCTCCAGTTGCGCCAGTTGCTCCAGTTGCGCCAGTTGCACCTGTTGGTCCTGTTGGTCCTGTGGATCCAGTTGCGCCAGTTGGTCCTGTGGATCCAGTTACTCCTGTTGGTCCTGTGGATCCAGTTGCGCCAGTTGCACCTGTTCTACCTGTTGCTCCAGTTGCGCCAGTTGCTCCAGTTGCACCAGTTGCACCTGTTGCACCTGTTGGTCCTGTGGATCCAGTTACTCCTGTTGGTCCTGTGGATCCAGTTACTCCTGTGGATCCAGTTGCGCCAGTTGCACCTGTTCTACCTGTTGCGCCAGTTGCTCCAGTTGCTCCAGTTGCGCCAGTTACTCCAGTTGCACCAGTTGCACCAGTTGCTCCAGTTGCGCCAGTTGCACCAGTTGCACCTGTTGCACCTGTTACTCCAGTTACTCCTGTTGGTCCTGTGGATCCAGTTACTCCTGTGGATCCAGTTGCGCCAGTTGCACCTGTTCTACCTGTTGCGCCAGTTGCACCAGTTACTCCAGTTACTCCAGTTACTCCAGTTGCACCAGTTGCTCCAGTTGCGCCAGTTGCACCAGTTACTCCAGTTACTCCAGTTACTCCAGTTGTGCCTTTTTTTTCTAAATATTCAACGGTGACATCTTTGGATTGATTAATAATACTATAGTCATAATTTGCTTGTTGTTCAGCTAAATTATTAGCTAAAATTTTTGCTTGTTGTGATGCATCTTCTTGACTAATATTAGAAGTTGAGGATGCAGATGCAGTTGCGGTAACTAATATACCATTTTTTAATAGTTCAAAATAACCTATTTCGGTAGCTGTAAATAGCATTTTAGTATATATATATAAATATATTATTTACAAAATTATATATTTATAAAATTTTATACATTTAATTTATACATTTAATTTATACATTTTTATGTGATAAACTAATAATTTTGTCTGGGTAAAGATCCCCAAGCACATACTTGTCCATTTCTTAAACTGTTATTCTCGATCGCTCCTTTTTTCTTTGGAGCAACACAACCCCCCGATCGTACGCGGCGAATACTTGTACGAACACCACTAGGGTAATAATTTTTAGTTGTATAAGGTGCTTCTGCTGGAAGTCCTTGTTTATAAGAACTTTTACCAACCGCAATTGCTTTTTTACGATTAATATAAAGAGAAGTATCCATAGGAGCAATGTAATTCATATGTGTAGAAACAGGGTAATGACGTTGTCCGGAAAAAGAATAAAAAGAGTTGATGGGTGATTGAATGGCGTTTCTTCTCTCTAAAGCATAAGTCTGAACACTTCTAGCAGTTCTTGCATAAATATGTCTTGAATTGACAAATTGATCTGCGTATACAGGTTCTTGTTGTGAATAAAACTGTGGCGGATTAGGATGAACACCTGGTAATGTTCCTAAATTATGTGGTGGCATTGCACAAGGATATTGATGGCTTAACGGTCCATAATTTGGTGTTACAATAATATCGTCGTATTGTGTCATATCTATATATATCCACTTTTATAAAAAGCGGATATGAATAAAAAATAATCTTTATAAAGAGGCATGTCCCATTTTACACCTTCGGCTATTTAAATAGCCTAGGAACCGTTGCCTTTGTGACTGATAATCCGCCGACTGGTCGGCGTTTTAATTGTCCAAAGGTGTAAATCTTCATCCGTTTAAAAACGTTTAATTTGTCTTAAAACACTTTGACTTGCATTATTATCATCTCCACCATAAGAAATATCATTATAATTACGTGCGGTAGCTCGTTGTTTAACATAAGTCGTATAATCCGAACTATCATATACGTATTTCACATTACATGATGCTGGTGGTAAATTCGTTTCATCACATAAACTTTGAATGGCTCCGAAACGTTGTCTCAATCCATGTAAACCAGGACGACTTTGAAACGTTTGGCATCCTCCCCCGCATGAATAATTGCGACGACTTAATAAATCGCCTGAATTTGTCACAGCACGAAATGGAGTTACTGGAGATTTGGTAGTACCGAATTTTGCATAAAGTTCAGCTTGATAATTTGTATTCCAACCTTGTCTTAAAGTAAAACGGATTTGTTCATAATCTACATAATCTTTATCTACATCTACGATATTCTGAGGCATAAATCCTCGAATACCCCCTCCTTGGACTGGTCGACCACCAACGGTAATTGGTCTAGTAACTCCTGGATAATTAAATCCCATCGAAATAATATTTGGTGCATATAAATTTCCTGGTGATGATCTTGATATTCCTATGGACATTCTATATAATATATAATATATAATATATAATAAAATATTAAATATTTTAGTAGGGGGTATATGACCCTGTCGTTCTACAATATTTTCAAGCATGTAATTTACTAAACTTGGGAGAAAATATCTTATAAATCATGTCATCATGAGAGAGATAAAAAGAAAGAGAAAATAATCCTTTCAATATTATTTACTTAACTGTTCGTGTAAGTATCTACAAAGAAAAAAGATAATGATATTCTGCTTTGCAAAATATAATTGTAGAAATGTCGCGCTTATGTATACATACGACGACTGTTATAAGATACTCCACTATAATGGTCTATATGTTTCTATTTAGTTAGGTGATGATACGTGGTGAAATATTCATAGTCGTTAATTCTTGAAATAAGAGTTTACAAGCATAAGGAATTTCCACATATGCAAAATCAGTACGGTTATCACAATTACGACAAAGATGAATATTCATTTGATCATTGTAAGAGGCAATCAATCCGCATTTTTTACAAACATAAACAGAATATTTATCAGAGACATCATAAAGTCTTTCTTTATTAAATCGGGAAGCTCCGTGACTAATCATACAATTATGGGCAACAATCCCGTTCGCTAAAAACGAATGAACATCATCCACTTGAATATCATATACGGGTTGAGGTCCAACTGGAATTCTGGAAACAACGGTTAAATTCATAGTTGGCATAGCTTCACATTCTCGACTAACACCGTACATTACGTTTTGTTTTTGACTTTCTACTAATTCATTCTCTTGCAAATCATTTATTAAATCTTCGTTTAAGGTTACCTTTAATAATTCCTCATGAAAGAACCATTCTAAAGCACCGATTTCACGAAAGAATTCTTCGGCAGTAGGAAATCCATTTGCAGTAAATTTTCCAAATTCCGTTCCTTTTATTAAATGATCAGTAATGTCGTGTGTACTTGGAACCGCGTATTCATGAAGTAATCCTTCTTTTTCTTTTAATTCTTCTACTGCTTGTAGAATGGCTTTCTTTGTACCCACTTTCTTTTCTGGAAATTCTTTTTTGGTTTCCTTAAAGTTGGTTAATTCATCCACACGATTAACAAGCCAATTATGTTGTCTTGCAACTTCATTACGTAATCTACGATAACTAACACCAGCTTCTAAACGTTGCGATTTATGACAACAATAACGGAACCCGATTTTCTCAGAGAAAGGGATCAATTCGCTCAAATCCAAATGTAAATTCACTTGATAGTTATTCTTGTCAATTTCAAAATGTTGTTTGGCTTTAGACAACGTAGTTTCTTTTGGATTTTGAATACTCACTTTATGAATTCCACAACGGGCTAACAAGTTTCGTATATCTTTCATCATTTTAATTAGAGAAGCTAATTGTGCATAATTCTTTGTTTGGGAAAAGGAAATGGACGTTATAGTATCGCGTTTTCCACGATGTAATCCTAAACTACATGTATGTCCATCGCCACCAAATAATCCACCCAAGAACTCACGAATAATCGGTCGAGGACATATATCTTCCAAAAGAAATTCAGGTAAACTTCCTGGTTGAGTTACTTTCTTATTAAATAAAACACCGTCTAATTTAATAATGTTTCTTAAAAAGGAATTGGGAATGGAAACATAATATAAATTCCGGGTTTTAAAATAACTTTGTTTAATTGAACAAAAGAGTTTTAAATCATTTAATAACGAATGAACATCCAACATATGTCCCAAAAAGATCATCGCACTTAATCTATTTTTATCTGGATGATAATGTATGTTTCCATCTGTAATTAAATATCCAAGAATACGAATAAAAGCCAAGGTCTTGAAATATTCATCATGTGTATTTGTTTTTAATAAAAGTTCACCTACTTTCAAATTCCATCCTTTACATTCTTTGATTTCTTCCTCGATATCTATGACTGGATAATTGACACCTACTTTTAGTTTAGTTTCGCCAGGTATTAAATCTTTTGCTTTGACCCACTCATTAGTGGAAGTTAAGAATGGATGTTCTTGTGTAAAAGATATTTTACGTCCATCTTGTAAAATAATGTCTACGCATTCTCGTTCACCTTTATATAAAAAGGCACTTTGTTTTGCTTTGACAATTCCATTTTTTTCTTTACTCCATCCAAGAACTTCATAAAAATGCTTTTCCATATTTTCGATTTTTATTGATAAACCACAATAAATACTCAGGGGGGTCCCTAGGCGACCGCAGTCTCGTTCCATTTCCCCAAATCGGAGACCACCATCCCTGCTACGACCTTCTGCAGGTTGTCTCGTTAAATTCACCATGGGTCCAATCGAACGACTATGCGTTTTATCATTGACCATATGTTTCAGACGCTGGTAAAAGACAGGACCCATAAAGACACTACATTCATGTTGTTCTCCTGTGAGACCATTATATAAAAGCTCGTTTCCATAAGCTTCATATCCTACCTTCAATAATTCTTCACAAATATCCGAGACTTCTAATTCACCAAAGGAAGTTCCATCGCCAAATAATCCTAATTGTACAAGAACTTTTCCAAGAGCGGTTTCTTTCAATTGTCCAATTGTCATACGAGACGGAATTGCATGCGGATTAATAATGATATCGGGTCTTATTCCAGAACTAGTGAAAGGCATGTCGCATTCTGGAATGATATTACCGATGGTACCTTTTTGCCCGTGGCGCGAACTGTTTCCAACAATCAAACAAGGACTGAATTCACTTTCACGCATATAATAAGTATGTGAACTAGGCATTTCTACACAATAAACTTTGCCTTCATAATCAATTAGTTTTTCTTCGTTCGTTTCATTTTGTTTTTTATTGATCCAAGGTTGGTTCTGTTTGGTGATAATACTTACTTTGTAATAAGTATGTTTTTGTGTTATAGATACTTCTTGACCTGCACGTGAACCTAAATTACGTTTTCCAATACGAGCAAATCCATTTGGTTCTTCCGCTATTTTAACAATACCTGACCATCCACAATGAAGTGCAAGACGAGTAATATCATTTGCTAATTGTAAACTAATCGTACCATATCTATGAAAGGTTTCTCCTTTATATGTCATATTTGAACCATCGCCTTCTAATAAGGCTTCTAATAATAGAATTGATTGTCGTTGGGATAAATTCCAAACATAATGCGGCAAATGTTTATTTAGAGAACCTAGATTTAATCTTAACAATTCTTCATAAACATTTTTATAATCATTTCCTTTTATTCTAAAATTTCCATCTTTTTCATAAGTATATCCAATATTTAAATTAGTTAATATATTTTTGACAAATTCTATTTTTCTTTCTTTTAATGCTGTAATTGTAATTCTTTTTGTTTTTTTATCACATGATCCATCCGCAATAAACATTCCTAATAATGGGATCCAATCATCCATCTTATATTGCATATCGCCAAAAGTAATGGTTTCTAGATCTGGATATGTGTTTTCCATCGTCTTTTGAAAACGAACCATTTTTCCCATCACATCTTTGGCTTCAATCAGTTCATAATTTTTACTGCTTCTTTTTTTCACATATAATCGATGGTTCAACGTACATACAATATGAATTTGTTTGTTTTTAATCGAATACATTTTATCATCGTGATCATATTCATATTTTGCAGTAGGATATTCATAACATAATTTACCATTTGTATCAAGTGTCACTAATTTATGGCGATGAATATCCACATCTTTAATTTCAATCCAACCTTGATCGGTTAATACTTGTTGTGTTGGAAGAGCACAAAATTTATCCCCAATATTGGGTTTTCTCACCGTTCGTAAACGTACTTTGGCAAAATTATACCCTTCGCCGTTTTTACCAATAAAATTCTTATCTACAAAGGTTTCTTCTGCAGTGCGATAGATTTTACTTTGATCTTCATATTTAATCAACTTTGTATGATCATTTTTATTTTCTTTGATCGGTACGATTTTCGCAATAATGACATCACGATTTTCCACTAATGTATTTTCTGGAATAACCCCTTGACTATTCACTTTGTCATAATTTCCCATCTTCATTCCTTTCGTTTTAGTACGTTCTGGTTTACAACGAATTTCTTCATCTCCATTGATCTTTTGTTTGTCTTCGTCTTTTTCAGTATGATAAATCGTTGTGACAAATAACCCACGATCGATTGAACCTTTATTGAAAAGCAGCGAATCTTCTTGATTATATCCAGTATGTGTCATAATTGCTACAATGACATTGGTTCCTGAAGGGATCTTATTGATTTGGATCATATCCATAATACGTGTATCCACCATAGGTCTTGTAGGATAATTCAAAATATAAGCTGTTTTATCCATACGCTCATAATAATTCGTAGCATATATACCCATCGCCTGTTTTCCTTGTGCACACTGATAAACCACTCTAGGAGATTGATTATGTTCTGGAAAAGGAATACAAGAAGATAATATACCGAAAATTGTACTTGGATGGATTTCAGAATGAGTATATTTATAGATTTTTCCATCATTATTTGTATTGATTAATTCATTGGGATGAACTGTAATCATCGAATGACTTTGTTCTTCTGCGTCGATATATTCAATTAAGGAGTCATCGGTATCTCCAATTAATAAATCATTCCACTTTAAATTACCAGTTTCTAATTTATTTGCAATGTCATCGGTCAATAAAATGTTCCCATTTTTTACACGTAAAAGAGGTCTAGTTAATCTTCCAGCATCATTACAAATTCGAATTTCTTTCATTCGATAATCGAATATAATGGAAGTATAAATATTAATAATTCCTTTACTTTTTTTGTCCTTTAAAGATTGATACAAGGTTTCTGGATCATCGGATATACCTACCCAAGAACCATTGATAAATACTTTTACTTTACTGTAAAAGAATTCACTTTTAAAAATCTCATTTTCACTGCTTACTGTATCAAGTGTTATAATTTGTGGTAAAATATATTCATATAAAAACATCGGGTTCGAATAGATGGTAATATGTGTCATATAACTCATATTTTTCACTACACCAACCGACTGCCCCTCCGGAGTTTCCGCAGGACAATTCGACACAACAAAAGAGGAAGCTACAAAGGAATGATTTTCACTTCTTGTGGTAAAGTCATATACCATTTCTGGTTCAATTTCTGTAATGGAAAGAATAGGAACACTTACACAACCATTATCCACCATATTTTCTCGAATAAAATTCTCATAAATAAGGTCGGTCGTAAATCGACTAGTTGGAAGAAGACCTTTTTTATGTTTCGATACAATTTTTCTTATTTGATTTTCGGTTAGTTTCGTTTTTTCAACCAAATTGTCCATTGTTTCTTTTTGAACATTTTCGATAATATATTGATATTGACTGTCACGTTGTTTTTTATTATATTCTCTGATTTTTAAATTCTCAATAATAGGTGCGGAATTTCTTCTTTTTTCTTCACAATAACAATAATGAATTGTATTTGCATATTGAACTAAATTTTCAGTACTTTTTTCAAATACAATACATACTTTCGATTTATTTTCATCTACCGAATAAGTATTTAAACGACATTCAATAGCAAACTCTTTAAACATTCGAACGATTTGATCCATATATTTCAATGTATCATTCATATATTCATTGAAGGTAGTTTGAACAGTGACCCCTAAATTGGGTTTGTATGTTTTTGCATTTTTCTGATAAGAAAGTTTTGAGCCATCACCTCCTTGAAAACCAGATAAAAACTCGCGTTTGATTGATAATTCCGCATTGATCAACCATTCAGGTAATCCTTTTTTACTATTTGTTTTTTTACCAGGAAATCCACCCATCAAATACATGAAATAAGCAAATACCCCGCTTTTCGATACTTCCCAAGTGGTTGAATTTGATACTCGACCCGTTTTTTTATCTTCGAATTTAGATATTTTTCTACGTATAGAAACATTTCCAAATCCTAATGTTTTTACATCATCTGCTAATTGATATACATCATATTCCTCACCAACACTAAAAGATAATGAATAATAATTTTTATTTTTTTCTTCATTCTTGGTAGATCCTAAATGACCATCGGTATTCAGGGCTCCCAATAAACGAGCAATAATCTTTAACTTATAAACAGGTATTTCCACATTTAATAAATTTTTTTCTAATAAATCCATACGATAATGTTGTAAAACATCCTTATCATGAATGATAACAACGGTTGTATTTTCATCCATGATCGATTGAACCATATGACGAATAATTACCTTATCGTTCCCTAATTCGATTTCACTTACCTTTTTCATTTCGTATTTTCCTTCTTTTGTTCTTACCAAAAATGGATGATCGGCAGTTGCTTTTATTTTTCTTCCACTTATGGTTAAAATTTCATATAATTTATCAGGCATTTCACAAAAGAAACGGCTCATGTCGGATGGTTCATCTAATAACGTTTTACGATGAACCGTATTTACCCAATCCCCATCTTTGATGTCTTTGATTTTTTTACTATCCATTCGATTGGATGATAATATATCGGTGTCTCCGGTTAAACATAAAAATCCCCAAGAAGTACTATGCAATTTACGAGGAGGAATTAATTTCCCACTTTTATCAATTGGTGTAGAAATACGTCGCGAATGACTTAAACTTGAAACGTAGGTTAATCGATTTAATACTTGAGCAACCCCTACTTTATTACTATTGGTATGTTTCAATCCAAAATCACCAGTAGCTAATGCACGTTTTAGTCCATTCTCGATCGTCGTTGATTTCACAATTTTATAAATATTCGTCAAATTAATAATATTTTCATAATCGTCTTTGGATCTCCAAGAACCATTATTAATTTCACGAATAATTTGTTTTTCCATATCCTTTACTAATTTATTGAAATAATTACGAAATAAGTTATTTAAAAGAGATCCGGTTAAATCGATGCGTTTGTTCAAATAAGAGTCACGGTCATCTTGTTTACACTTATCAAAAGAAGTCATTAATATTTTCTTTGTCATATAACCCAAATAATATATTTTCTGGATTTTTGTACGACAATGAGGAAATAAATCGTTATTTAAAATATCCAGGGTAAACTCTAATTTTTTACGGGCTCCTGTTTCTTTATCCATATTAATGGGCGTATACATGGCGAAACTAGTGATATAACGAATACATTCTTCTTGAGTTAAATATTTATTTGCATCAATAATCGAAGCATGTAATGCCTCTAATAATTCTTTTTCTTCTGGAGCATGAATATCCAATAATATTTTTTCACATATTTCTTTATCTGTTAATACTCCTAATGCACGAAATACAATAAATAAAGATATTGGCTGTTTGACACGCGGGATTTGAAGATAAATTGGATATCCAAACCCATTATTTTTTGAGCTGATCATCATATTAATTTGTTTTGGTGATATACATTTATCATCTGGGATCGATTTCACTTCAGCTAACCAAACATATTTTGTATTATTCTTTGAAATATTAAATACATAAACTTTATTTTCTGCTGCGCGTTCTTGACCTAACACAATTTTTTCAGAACCGTTGATAATAAAATAACCCCCAGTATCCATTTTACATTCACCTGTATGAACATGTTCTACATGTTTATATTGATTTAATACGCAAATACTTGATTTCAACATAATCGGTAATTTTCCAATATGAATTTTTGGGATAATTTTATGAATAATTTGAATGTTTTCCAATTCTTTTCCACTACGAATCATATATTTAATATTCATGTCAATCGTCATAGATGAAGCATAGGTAAAATTACGAAGTCTAGCTTCATTTGGAAACATTAATTTAATCGCCCCATTATTTTCATGAATTTGTGGACGATACAATTGAAAATTTTCAAAAGTAATAATGATTTCTAATGCGTGTTTTTTATGAATGGGATCGTAATCGTTTTCTGAAACTACACGAAGTGGATTGAACATTTCAATTGTTTTTATGATTTGATAACCTACAAAATTATTATATGATTCTAATTGATGTCTTACAAGACGATCTAAATGTTGACCTTTGAAATAAGATTCAATTAATTTGAATGAATTCTCTCTGAAAGATGCGTCATAAGGAGAAGATTCATTTTTTTGTTTTTTCATTTTTTCTTCTTCTTCCCCTACACTACGTAAATCATATTCTTCTTGAACTTTACTTGTAATATCGAATAAATCTTTTGCTGTATTCATGTTTGATTTTTTATTTGATATTGACATTCAGTTATTTACATTTCAATTTTATGTTTAAATCATTTTTTTGAAATCACTTTTCTTTTGCGATTTTGTTTCGTTTTTATTTTCGTTGTTTTTAATAATAGTAATAATTCATTTTCTCTCCTTTTTGTTTTTACACGATGTCAAATAAAATTAATCATTATAATCAATTCTTGGTTCATTTAGATGAACAACAACAAAAGGAAAGAATGAACCAAAATTTAAATACAGTAAATAGGTCACAAGATAATTTGGAAGATTTATTAAAGAAATTAAATAACGATTATGAAAGTAATTATCATACAAAATATTTTTCTGGATATGAAAAAGAAAAGGAAATACCTGATACCGAAAATCCGAATATTTTTAATGAAAATACACAAGATATTTTACAATCTTTTTATTCTATTTTTAATTTCCCAAAAAGTCCGATCTCGTATAACAAACCTCTTTATTCGATGCATTCAAAAGAACCAGGTGATACTGAATTAAAATTAGATTTGGAGAGAATTAAAAAAAGAAAATCCAGATTCAGTTCAGTTGAAAAAAGAACGATTTCTTTGGATAAAGAAATAAATACTTTGGAAGACCTATTGGAATTTATTGATAAAAATCCCGTCGAAAAAAATGTTCAATATAATATTCAATTACAGAATTTACATAATATTCGCGAACATTTGGAAGAGTTAACCAAGATTGTTGGTATGCAATCTTTAAAAAAGAATATTGTAGAACAAATTTTGTATTTTGTGCAAGAATTTCATAAAAAAGACAACAATTCTAAACCGAATTCTAACTTATTGATTAAAAATCAGGATTTTTTACATACTATACTTTGTGGACCCCCAGGTACTGGAAAAACCGAAATTGCCAAATTAATCGGAAAAATGTATAGTAAATTAGGTATTTTGTCCAAAGGAACTTTTAAAAAAGTAACGCGAAGTGATTTAGTTGCTGGTTATTTAGGACAAACGGCAATTAAAACCAAAGAAGTGATCGAGGAAAGTTTAGGTGGGGTTTTATTTATTGATGAAGCTTATTCTCTCGGAAATTCGGAGAAAAGGGACAGTTTTTCGAAAGAATGTATTGATACTTTATGTGAAGCGATGAGTGATCATAAAGATAATTTAATGGTTATTATTGCTGGATATGAAGAAGAAATTCGTGATTGTTTATTTAGTTACAATCAAGGATTAGAATCTAGATTTACTTGGAGATTTCAAACGGACGAATATTCTGCGGAAGAATTATATTTGATTTTTTTGAAAAAGGTCAAGGATATCGGATGGTCGATTTTGGAAGAGACAACGAGCCAAGTTTCGACGGAGCAAGTTTCGACGGAGCAAGTTTCGACGGAGCAAGTTTCAACGAACAGAGTTTTGAAGAAGAAGAAACAAGAAAAAATAGACGTATATTGGTTTGAAAAAAACAAACACTATTTTAAATATTATGGTAGAGATATTGAAACTTTATTATCTCGAATTAAAATTGCTCATAGCAAACGCGTTTTCGGAAAAGAGGAAGAAATGAAAACGAAAATTTCATATCAAGATATCGAAAAAGGTTTAGAAATGTTTTTAAAGAACCTCGATCATAAAAAACGGGATCAAGAAAAAGAGAGAAAAAGGATCATCGAAAGTATCTATGTTTAAGATTGGTTGTAAAAAACATAGGGTTATCTTACTATATATTATTTCTATTAAACAATATATATTATATTATTCAATCCTCATTTAGAAAAAATGTCAACCAACCAATCATCGATTAAAAAAACAATTCAAATTAATCCAGCCCTTTTCACAATTTCAAAAACAAAAAAAAATCGAAATTCTCTTTCAAATGAATCCAATCGAGAGAAAAAAACAACACCTTTAATTTCACCAAATCAATTAAAAACCCAATTATTAAGACGTATTAAAGAACATAAACATCGTGAAAATGATTTAAAAGAAAAAACAACCACTCTTAAACCATCGTCGAGTGCCACAAATACAGATATCGGTGCTTATACTGATGAATTCGAAGAATCATTGAATTATTTGAAATCTTTGTCGAACCGAAAAGAGGAAATGCAGAAAAAAACATTAAAAAATTATTCTTCTTTTTTATCCTCTTCTTCCTCCGGCGAAAACAAGAATAAGAATTATATTTTACCAAAGATTGATCTGGAATTACCGGAGACGTTAAAAGAAGTAACCCCTATTTTTCAACCTGTAAATCGCGAACCTTTTCAAATAAATTATAAAGTAGATACAATTGTTCCTTATGGTGTACTAAAAGGCGGAATGAAACCAACTTATCGTAATTTTGTAAAAACACAAAAAAATCATAATTCCTATCATGTTCCTAATACAAATCATGGACCTAGTTCTAGTTCTTCCCCTCATTTCGATTTATTAAAAGAAAAATTAAAACATAAACAAGAAGAACTTCAACAACAACAAGAAATGGATCGAATGATAATGAGTCAAAACCTTATTCAAAAACCGATTATTCCTAGTGTTCCTATTGGTCCTGGTCCTAGTCCTAGTCCTGCTTATAGTACTGCTTATCGTCCACATTCAGAAAATATGATTATAAAAATCGATACCAATAACGATACAACAAATAACGAGACAACAAACCAAGAAAACCAAGAAAACCAAGAAAACCAAGAAAAGACGAACATGTATATACATGATCCATTCCAACCTACTACAAATACTCCTTTTATTTTAAATACTCCTCCAACGAAGAAATTTTTAAAACGTACCATAAGGCGTAAATATACTTTAGGAAAATCGAAATTAAAGAAAACAGTAGGTATTTTATTGAAAGACCAAAATACACGAAAAAGGGTTTTAACTGCACATAAAGATTTGAAAAAAACAACTATTCAAGATGTAAAAAAATACTTACGTGATCATAATCTCTTTAAAACTGGAAGTAATACCCCGAATGATGTAGTTCGTAAAATTTATGAAACAGCGATGTTAGCTGGAGATATTACAAACCAGAATAATGATATTTTATTGCATAATGTTTCTTGTGTAAAAAGTTGAAATCATTGAACAATTATAAAAGATCCAACGATTAAAAAATAATTATATTATTTATTATAATCATTATATAAGAAATATTTTCTCTCTTTTTCGATAATATAATATAATATGGAAACAATCAAAAACAATATTTCAATTAGAACTAAACATTTTTTCAACCGTTTAAGTAATTATTTAGACACAAAATTATATTATTTTGGAAGTATTCAGCGTGCGGATTATTTCCCTCAAGCAAGTGATATCGATGTTGATATTTTTACAGATCATGAAGAAAGTACCATGATTAAAATGCAGCATTTTTTAAAAGTTAGTAAAATGGAATTTAAACGATTTGTTTGGCGTTTAAATACTGTTAATCGTGTTGTTTATGGACATAAAATTTTATATAAAGATCCAGACGGAGAATTTACCGCGGAATTTTCAATATATAATGAAAAAGTAAAGGAGTGGATTTTAAAAGAGCATCGTTTAAAAACCTTTTTACCTTTTTATGCTACCTGGATGTTAATTGTATTAAAATACTTATTTTATACTTTAGGTATAATACCCGCAAGTTATTATATTTATATGAAAAAATTTATTTTATCTACCGTGATTGGACTAAATTATGATGAATTTGTCATTATTGATTTGAAAGAACCGAAAGTAGAGGAAGAAAAAGAAAAAGAAGAAGAAACAAAGAAGAATAATTACCTTTATTGACTTCTTTTCATCAATTTATATAAAATATAAATACCTAAAAAAGATAAACTCATAAAATACAACCGAATAAATATATCTTTTGGGATCATATTTGTATTTATATTTAAAGTTTCATCATGTATTTCAGAGGATCCCATATTTGTCATGGATTGTTTACAACCTTGATTGGTAATTGGATTTTTTTTTTTTTTGAAAATACAAGGATCCATATTTTGAATATCTACTAAAGTGACATAATTAGATTCATTGGAAGAACGGTTGTTATTATCGATGACTTCCATACTTATTTTTTGACATTTAGGCATCGAACCTGCTAAAAAAGATTGCATAATGGAATAAGGGTTTAATACATTTAAATCACTCATCATTCCAGGAATTAATCCTCGAAAATCCTTGAAATTTCGACCTAAACCTTGCGATATAAAAGGGATATTTCCAGTAGGAACATTATTTACATAAATATATCGATCTACTTGTTCATTGGTTTTTACATCTAAACATTTTGCACCCGTTTTTAAAAAAAATTTATTCCCAAGGGGACGTCCTGTTTTGGATGCTTTTCCTGTACCTTCTACCAATAGTTCAACATAACTAATTAATCCATTTACATCTTTACCTAAGGTGGATAATGTACCTTTGGAAGACATTCCTAATTTATCAGGTGGATTAATATTTTTATAATAAGGATAGGTAGGTCCTAAAAGGTTTTCTTGTACCGCATTTGCATCGGTTAACACTTCTTGAAAAATATTGGAATTATCTGACATTATAATTATTTATGATTTATATAAATATATAAATTATATAAATTATATAAATATATAATTTATATTTGAAAAAATCAAATGTTTATCCTTATAAATCATCTCCTGTAATTTTAATGGGTTCACTTGGTAAACTTTTTTGTGCTAGAATTGCTTGTTGTTGGCTCATTTGATTGACTTGATCTGAAAGTAAATATAAGTTATTACTTATATCCTTTACTTGAATGGTTAAGTCGTCTAATCTACATGTAGTGGAAGGTTGATTGCAATTATTATTCTTTTCATTTTCATAACCTTCTTGAAAGGTCGATTTATAAGAAGTTAAATTACTAAAAATACCACAATTAAATGGAAAAAATGAATTCCTTTTTATGTTTATATTTCCAAAAGATCCAACTCCAATATATCTCTCTTTTTTTTCTTTGTACCAAGTATCAAATATTTGATAGATAATTAAATAAATAAAAAAAATCATTAACAAAAAAACAAAATAATTATATAAAATTTTAGACAACATTCGATGATTTTTGAAAACTATATAATTACCTTTTATTTTTTTCTCGAAAGAATACATATTATTTATTTGATTAATCACATATATATTAGATTAATCACGCATATATTTGATTAATCACACATATATTAGATTAATCACTCATATATTAGATTAATCACGCATATAATATATAATATAATATTATATATTATAATAGAAATGTCAAGTGCTTTTTATCCATTAGGTATGAAATCATATAATAATCATGTTCCACAAGGTGGGTATAAAACCTGGAAAGGAACAGGCGTTTTTAGTAATCCAATCGGTATTTCATCCGGAAACATCCGTCCTTTAACGAATAAAGATCCTGGAAACGTTTTTCGTACAGGTTTTGGATTACCAAGACCAATCAAACATTATCGAAAAGGTCGTGTCATTCCTGTTCCACTACTTCCAGTCGATACGGATAATTCAAAACAAAACTTTGAAAATTCGCTTATTGATTACAATTTAAATAGAAATGTTAAATCTTCCTATGGTAGTTCTCTAGGAGGTGGTGCTGGTGGTCGGGGTCTTTTAAATGAAGTGATGGATACACCTGGAGGTTATCTTGTAAAAGAAAATAATATCAACGAAGTATCAAATGAATTGAGTTTGAATACGGATTGTCAAACATGTAGAGGAGTTGGAATTGTTGTAAATTATTATCCAAATAATACCTATTTAACCAATAATCCTGAACCAGTTACTACAAATCCAAGTTTCTGTTGCAACGAAGAAAAAAAAGCAAGAAGACGTGCCTTGCCAGCAAATACAAATTTACCAAAGAATTACTACACTACTCATTTCCAATATCTTCAAAACCGTTGTCAAACTTACGAACAACGTGCTTTTAATTTCCAATCGAATTATCCTGTGGAATTGATTGCCGAGAATTCAAATAATCCTGCGATTACTGCGGCTGCTTTAAAAGCATCCAAACCTGGAGATCCACTTTCTTATTTAAATACCTATTTCGCCAATTGTCAACCTAATGGTGAAATTCGTGAAGCGTCCGAATTGAATATCATCGATAAAGTGATTGCAATTTTCAGTAGTCAGAATATTCTCTCTCCAGAAGAAATTACGAATGTAAAATCGTTAGTGTATACTTCTATTAAAACCCTCGATGATTTCTATCAGTATTTGAATAATTTGCCTGAACCTACCAAAGATTTAGCATTAGCTAGTTTCGTTGCCTATATTAGCAATCCTTATGTTGGTATTCCAAGAAGTGGTCCAACAAATATTTTGGGATGTAAACTAGTCGTTTACAAACCAAATAATCCACAGTTTGCTCAACAAGGTGCAGTCGATAGTAGTACAAGAATATTGAAACTAAATGTAGATACGATTAATAGTAATTTACAAAGTTTTAATCAGCCAGGTAGTAGTAATATTACTGTTCCTTTTATTTTGAAAAGTAAATTTGAACCTTGTCGACCACAATTATTTACTAAAAATGGAAACCCAAAAACTTGTTTCAGAAATATGAATGATGGTACCTCAAAATCATTTCATGGAACGGTTCATCGCGGAATTCATTTTACAGATAATGTATAAAACCAAAAACAGTTATCGAACTACATAATAAAATCGATAAAATAATATATTCTATGTTACATCTTCTTCATTACGATGGATTTGAATTGTATTTATATTTATATTTGTATTCAACAATCCATTCAAATTGATATTATAAGGGATTTTAAATTTATCACACCATTTTATACATTTATAAATATGCATTTTTATTAATTGATTTATTTTTTCTTTATTTTTATTTTTAAAAAAAGCTATCATTTGCTGAATAGTATCTAATTGTTGTTGACCAATATTAATATTAATATCATTTATTTTCGTCATAAAATAACAAGGCAATGAATAATCAAACAAAGAAGAAATATAAAATGGCAAATCACTTTCTTTTTTTTGAAAATCTTTCAGTTTATTTAAATAGTAATTTAATTTTTCGTAATATTGACTTCTTTGATTTTGTTGAGAAATCGAAGATGGATCATCGATAAAATTCTTACAAATAATATACTTGTAAAAAGTAGAGACATTATTAATGATTGGTTTAATGATATATGTTTTTTGATAAAAAGAAGATAATAAATAAATACAATCTACGATTGGTTTAAAAAAAACAGCATTCAATTTAATGATACAAGAACCATTTTCTTTTTGTGTTTTTAAAATAATCATGATGATTTGAATGAGACCGATCACATAATCGTTGATATTTTCATATTTTTCCTTTTCCAATTCATAAAAAATAAAATCGAATTTTTTTTCTGTTGGGTTCAATGTTATGTTTTCTTTTTCATTCGAATGTTTGTTGTTGTTATTGTTATTGTTATTGTTATGAATTTCTTCTATGAAAGAAGAAAAATTAAAGGATGAATTCGAAATATATTCGTCATTCTTATTATCTCTTATAAATTCAATACAATCCTGAACCGAATTCGAATTTGGACTAATGTTTAAAATCGATATATTTTTTTTAGAAAAATCTTCCAATAAATAAATGGTTTTGTTCATTTCATAAAATTCATAGAAAATTTCTTTTTGAAATTTCAATTTGCTTACTGACAATTTTGAATTCGGTATTTTTTTAAAAATATATTCATATGGATGAAATATTTTGGAGATATTTTCTACATTTTTTTCGTAAATATATTCATTTTCTTCTTTTGTAAAAGATAGACTAGTTAATTGATGGGATAATTTTTGATAGAAAAAAAAAAGACTGGGTGAAAGATAAGGTTCCAAATTTTCATGTTGAATATTCATTTTTATAGAAAGAAAATGATTTGTTTTTGGTAATAAATAATAAGTCATAACTAAAATTAGAGATTAAATATTTTAAAAATGATGATATATAACAATGATATCATCATTTTAAGTGATTTTTTTGAATAAAAGAATATCGTTGAACAGTTTTGCTATTTTTAATTTATTATTTTATTATTTATAAATTTGTAACGAAACCACAAGATAAAGCACGTAATTTATATTTTTAATGGGATTTTTAATCATCTTTTCACAACTTGTGGTTGTGGCAAATAATAAAAATAAATATGTTAGATAGTTCATTTCTATTTATACAAACGAATATTTTAAGTTGTTTCTAAAAATAATATTTTACTCAATTTTTTACATAAGGTGGTAATGCTAATATAAAAAAATAAAGTATGACTAGACTTGATAGAGGCAATATAAAAGTAAATAGATAAGTGAATTTATGCATAAATATTTTTACATCCAAATTCTCTTCTTCTTCAAAATATTTACCTTCCTTTCCACACTGTGTTTCATCTCCTCTACATAAATTGGCAAAGTCATATTTTATTTTATCTGTCATAATATCCTTCTCACCGAATTTTTCACATCGATTATAGGTTGACGTAAAATCAAAATTATAAGGAACTGCTTTATAATGAATACAATTTTTACACGAAGGAATATTCAGATTTCGAATTGTCTTTTCAGCAGTTGTTGTTGTTGTTGCGGCAAATAATAAAAATAAATACGTTAGATATTTCATTTGACTAAAAAAAGACACGATACAAGAGAATTATTTAGATAGTATAAATAAATACAAAAACTTTAAGTAGTTTCAAAAAGAATTCAAATTGCAAAGGTCTAAAAATAATCTTCCAAATCCTCTAAATCAAAGCCTTTTTCTAACAAAGCAATCATTCTTGAAGGATGCATCGTTTTTTCAATTAATTCTTTTCGATAAATATCACATCTTTCTTTTAATCCCTGGTAATCCAGTTCAAAAATCGCAGGATTTTTTGATAAAGATAGATAATCGATTTTATAAAAATCATCATAATATTTATAAATAGAACGATAAATATTATCATTTTCTTCATGATTTATTTTTTTTTTGATTTTTATATTTTTCATAGATCTTACAGTATAATCTTTTTGTTCTTGTAATAATTGCAAGATAATATGAATTGCATTCGGATTTTGTGAAAAGGCGAACCAATCTATTTTATCCCAATTGTTTACAATAATATCGATCGCTTTTGGATTTGGATTTTTGCATAGATAACTCCAATCAAATAATTTATTTAAATGTTCCGGTTTTTCGAAGATATGAACCGCAGCTGGATTTCCGGATAAAATATTCCAATCATCTTCATAAATTTTATCCAAATTTTTTTCAATGATTTCAACTGCTTTTGGATTTGGATTTTCTAAAATGGTTTTCCAGTCAATATAATAAGGATATTTTTCTAGTAAATGTGTGGCATTTGGATTTTTACATAAATCACTCCAAAAATCGATATCTTCTTCTGCATCGAATTCCAAAGGGTATAATTTGTAATAATATTTTTCAATGATTTCAATTGCTTTTGGATTGGTGTTCGTTGTTAACAGACGCCAAAAAGAGGGATAATCTGAATAAATTCTATTACATTGGATGGCTAACTCTTTTCTTGTTGATCCACTATATGTATTGTTGTCGTTGATAATATTTTCTTCAATGAGTTCTAATGCTTTTGAGCTTGGATTAGTTGATAACATCGCCCAATCAATCAAATATGGATCTTTGATTAAGATATACATTGCATCTGAATTTTTTGATAAATAGGGTGAATTTAATATTATACTCAATCTTGTGATAATAAGTTCCATAAAATTTGGATATTCTAACATTTCATAAAAATCATCCATATCTAATTCATCTAGATTTTCTGCAAGAACTTTACTTGTTCCAGGATGAGGATTATTGATTAATCTTTTTAAATTTAATTGGTTGACTTCAATTCCTTTTCTTAATTTATAAATCATTTTTTACTTTCCGTTTTATATGTATTATATGTATTATATGTATTATATGTATTATATGTATTATATGTATTTCTTATATTCCATGAGAATATATTGGAAAAGGATTTCAATTTTTTTATAATATTCCCCCGCCAGCAACTAATATAATTTTTTTATTTATTTTTTTTATTTTGGCTGGAGCCTTTTCCCTTGGTTCTTTTGGTTCCTTTTTTTCCCTTGGTTTCTTTTCTTTTGGCTCTTGTATTTCTTCCGCAATTTTCACCGCTTTTTTGGTTTCCGCATTTGAAACCTCAGAATGATATTCTTCCATATCAATCTGTATTTTTTCAGGATTAATATTCCGTATTTTTTTGAAAATAAAATATCGATTTAAAAAGGATATTTTCTTTTCATTTGCGTTCATCGTATAAGCTTGTCCATAATCCTTTTTCTTAAACGGATTTTTTTTAATGTCGGTTTCCATTTCCGTATACAATTCGCTAAACATTCCACTTCCTTCTAAAAATCCTAGATTTACTGCTTCCGTTCGGTCAATGATTTTAAAACCATAATCTTCCATTAAACGACACATGTAATCAAAATTCACTAAATATTCAGGAATAAATTGATTAATTGTTTCTTGATAAATGCCAATTTGGTAACCAATACAACTAGAATCATCTTTGAATTCAGTTGCACGATATCCTTTTCTTAGTTCCCATATTTTCTTATCGTTTTCTACGATTTGAATACTTTCTCCTTGTTCTTTTTTCTTTAATAATTGGAAAATACTCTCTCCATCATAACATGTTCCTATAAAATATCCGTCTAATTTTGTACATTCTGCTAAATTCCGTAAAAATCCAGTTAATGATTCCGGATTTTCCCAGAAATAATGAAATGCAAATTGGCAAGACGATACGTTGAACCCATCTTGACCTTTCCCATATTGTCTGGCAACTCCTTTTCCTATTTTATCTTCGTCTTTTGATCCTTTCCCAAATACCGCATTTGTTATTTGTATGGCTTTATCACTTAATAAAGCACCTCCATTTCGAATATTAAAAGCAGAATTTCCGTTTACAAAAAGAGCATAAGGCATATGTTTATTTTTTTTACGATAATTTAAGAAACGCGCACACGCTCCATCTAATCGATTTTCCAAATTATCTTTAGAAATATCAATTCCAAAAACAAAAGATAAATTAGCAGCAATCCATTTTGGAAAATCCCCGCCTTTACCACAAGCATAATCAATTAGATTATCACCGCGTTTAGACACTCCCAAAATCAATTTACGTTTTACATAAAGATTATGAAAATCTCGAAGTCCTTCTGTTTTCGATAAAGCACGATTTCCGGAAACGCGATTATAATAAATATCTTCATTTACCGATAAATTCGGTATGTTATTTCCTGAACAGATCATTTCTTCGGTAATTGGGTTATGGATGGATTGCCAATTACTATTTGCTACGTGATATGCATTCCCAAAATTACTTAATCCTTGTCGATATTCGGTAGTTTTATCATAACGAACACGAAGCGGAACCCATCTCCAACCTTTTTCTAAATCAAGATTATAACTGAATTCGATAATTGTGTCTGTCATAAAAACATCCCCTTCTTCCGTAAACATTTGGTTTACATTATTATCATCCTTTTTAAGCATAATATGTGCAATTCCAGCATCCGGATCATAAGGACTAGTAGGATAAAATTGCACAGGTTTTGCTTCTTTTGTATTTCTTTCTTCCGTGTTGTCATATTCTGGTAATCGATCCTCTAAGACGTCTTGACAAGGGTTCAAGTATCCATGTAATTTTTCAATAAAAGTACAACGTAACTGAATTGTTTTGTATTCACTCAATTGAGTAGTTTGCAAAGTATTGATTCCATCTTCAAAAATCGGAGTAATCGTATCTTCGCCGTTCGCCGTTTTCAAAGTAGTTACCAAGAAATCGATGGTATTGTATTCTGCTGGTTTCCATTTAAAAGACCATTCCCATGTAATTTTGGAAAGTGGTCCGACTTTCATATTCTTCCCTGGTTCAGACTCTTCATTTGCACCTACTCCTAAAAAGGCAGGGGTAAAAATAAGACCATCCGTATTATATTCAAAGATACCTGCGTTTGATTTCGATAAAATTTGACGACAAGCATCAAAGATACTATCTTTTTCTGGGTTCAAAGGATAAAATTGTTTGGATTCAATACGTATGGGTGATAGCATGTCATTACTTTTTTTATACTGGTTTTTTATCGAAGCCTCGTTATTACCGATTTTGCTTAAAATCGAATGCGGAACCAAATTTTTCATTGTATTTTTCAAAAGTTGATATCTCGCCTCTATATTTTTCCCGTTTTGTTCTCCTTTTGAAATAAAAGGAAGACCACGTATATCTTTTTTATGAAGATAATAAATATCAAATGCTGCATATAAATTAATAAAAACACCCGATTTGTCTCTTAAAATCAATTCTCCATCGATCAATGTTCCAGTCAATTCTTTGTTATTGGTTTTCGCCCCCGTAAAAATAACATTCATATTGGTATTTATTAAATAAATTTTTCCATTCTCAGCCACAAATAAAAGATGTCGTTCACCGTCCGCTTTTTCCGTCACCGTATAACCACGACGAATATTTGGAACGGTTGAATTTTCATCGACGGGAGATATATTCTGCATTTGAAGGGTATAAGAAGAAGGTCCAATAAAATTGCTGTTGTAAACGGGTTTTTTCGGTTCATACTTATCTTTGTAAATCATTTGCATATATTCTTGTAGAACCTCTTTTTGTTCTACATAAGAAATCGGATAATTGGTTCCTTGAAGACCACTCAATACGAATTTAATGCATTTTCTTAAAGCATCCAAGATTAATTTTGGACTATTGAATTTTGTTCCTGGACCAATTAACTCGTTGTCTAACTCCAACTCAATTTCATAGGTTTCTGAATTTGTGAAAACACCGGATTCTTCTGTAGTATAAGCCAATTTATAATCGCGTCCATTTTTCACCGATGTTTTTACAATACTAATATCTACGTTGACTGGATAATCAGGATGCTTGAAAGTAACACGGTTCATATAACGAAAAGTTTTCTTTGAATTTTTCCAATTTTCAATAATGGAACGGTTCACCCCTATTAAACCATACGTTTCTTCTTCGGTCTGATAAGAAACACGAAAATTGAAATCGTTGAAATAAACGGGTTTTACTGGAATACCATTTTCTCCTCTTTCTCCTTTTTCACCTTTTTTGGAAGAAATAAATACGGGTTCTTTTTTCGTAAATTTTACAGAATGAGATGCTTTTTTGATAATTTCACTTATGTTATTTGTTCTACAGTATTCTTGGATTAAATGGAAACCGTTGATTTCGGTACGAATATTCGATACTTTGAAACGACCTGATCTTCGATCTAAAAACTCATTTTGAATACGTAAACTATAATCACCATTTTCATTCATACTGGTGAAACCGAGGGATTTCATCTTTTTAATTACATTATCATAATCTGTTTTCGATAAAGGTTTACTGAATTTACCTAGATTTGATCCTGTTCCAAATCTTACTTCAAATTCGTTTTTTTTATTCACATCTTTCACATGGGTAGTAGAATGATAATATAATTGGGTTAATTTTTCAAAATAAAGAGTATTTTCTTTTTCTTTTTTTATCTTTTCTTCATTACTCATTTCTTTATCAGTAATCTCTTTATTTTCGAATTCGTCATCAATGTCCATAGGTTCATTTACATTTAGATCATCAACAATTTCTTCCGGAACATTTTTTATTTCATTCTCGGTATCATCATCATCGATTTTCACCTTTAAATATATCTCTTCTTTTTCCGTATTCATTATAATAATTTAATATATATTATAATGATAAAACATATTTTTAAATTCAATTTTTACTGTTTTTAAATATTCAACTGTGTAAATTTAGACTTTTTTTTCACTCGGACGAATTGTAATCGATTGAACGATCTGTTCATATAAATCTTGTTTGGATTTATTTTTTATTTTCGTCGTTTTTTCATCTTGATAGGTAATTTCTAAACCCAACTTCTCGCAAATTTCGATCAGTTCTGCTACTTTATAGGAAGCCACAGACTTGATTGGTTTTTCAATATTATCTACTTTGTAAAGAGTGGTTCTATATTTTTCTAAAAGATTGGCTTGTACTCCTTGATAAATATATTTATTTGATGTAAATTTATCATCGATACGTTGAATAATATGAACTGGTTCTCCTTCATGTTCATTTAACTCAAAATATATTTTTTTATCAACAAAAAGAACATTCTTTTTCTCCAAATGACAAAGAGATAAAAAAGTACCTAGATCAATTATTTGTTCATTTACTAAACTATTTTCAATATGGGTTAAAGAAGGGAATTTGATAGACTGTTTTTTAAAAATAGCCTTTTCATTTCGTAAGACAGTTACATAATCAATTTTTATTTTTTTTTCTACTACCATCGTAATTTTATTATTATTTAATAATTCATAGGCAGTTTCGCCGTTTTTAATTGCATAAAAACACCAAAAAAGTGCATCTTTTTGTTTCGGAGAAAAAAACGCTTCGTTCTTATTCTTAGAACAAATGGATTTTTCTTTTTCTTTTTCTTTTTCTTCTGTTTTACCATAGTCGATTTTTTTTATTAAATTATCTGATGGATTTTTTATTATATTATTACATGAATTAGGTTGTTTTTCATTCGAAATGGATAATTTTGATTTTTCATCCTGTAAATTTATAAACCTTTCTTTATGAAACATATAATATTCTAAATCGTTTAAAATATTATCTATATTAAATTCATTCTCTTTTTCTTTTTCGAAACCATTCTTATTTTCGAAAGCGTTCTTATTCATTACCATATTCATTATTTTTGAAACACTCATGACTTATAAAAAAATGTATTAACTTGAATATAACTCAACTACTTTATTATCTTCTTTGTCTTTATTATCTTTTACAAAATATATATTTTTAAATTCTTCTTTTTGTTTTTCGATTGTATCTAATGTAATTTCCTGTGTATTTACATAATGAATGTATAAATTTAGTTCATCTACTACTTTCTTATTTAATTCCGATAAATTAATATGAACCCCATATTTATTTTCATTCAAAACCACTTGTTGGTGTTTACTTAAAATTCTTAAAATCTCAATTTGATTAAATTTATTCATATTTTCAATGGAATCACGAATATAATTCAATTCACTTACACTATATTCATTCAATTCATTCAAACAAACAGAAACAACCGAATTTGTATTTATATTTGAATTTGTATTTGTTATTGTAGTATTTAATAAACATGACATAATACGAACACTATAAATAAAGAATGCAATTATTTTTAAGTATTTTTATCATAATAATTATTATCCAACAATTTTTATTCTAGGTTTTTTATCTTTCATAGTGTTTTTTTGTAGTCCATAGTCCATATTTTTTGTATTATTTACATAAGGTTTTGTTAATTCGGCAATAATAGAAATATATTTATCATTCAGTTCAAAACGTTGTCCAATCACCTTAATATCTATTTTATCACCTTCTTGAATATCTGAAAAATGAACATCCTCGTAATGATGATCACGTGCTATAAAAACGACGATTGGAGAAGGAGTATCAAATGCACTTTCTGCTCGAATACCCGCTTTTGTAATATTTTTTGCTACACATGTAATCAACATTCCTTCGACTGGAAAACATATATCACATTCAAAAACTACTTCAAACGAAACATGATTACCTCTTACGATAAGACCGCTTGAATAAGTGATAATTTTTGAAGAATTCGGTTTAATAAATCCTTCTACTACACATTTTCCTTCAAATTGGGCAGTTATGTTTCGTTCGATCGTTTCTCTTATATTTTTTCCTATCGCAGTAATTGGTAATATAATATTTCTGGTCAATAAATTTCGTGAATAAATAGTATAAGATTTTATTTCTCTCTTTTGCGCCATCGTTTCCATTATTATATAATAATATTATCTTTATGTTTTTATTTAAATTGTAGGATTTGTTTTCAATTTTACCACTTTTTCCACTTTTTAAAAAAAAGTGGTGCAAAAAACCTTGGGTTACCACTTTTAGAAAAACTGGTGCAAATCCACTTTTAAGAAAAAGTGGAGCAAAAAACCCAAAGTAAATTTAAATGGATTTTTGCTCCACTTTTCTTAAAAGTGGATAAACCATATTTTTCCATCTTTTTTAATTTGATTATTATGTCTCATTAAAAATTCCAATAAAATACATAATTCCTCTCGATAAATGTCATTCGTATTTTCATTTGTATATCGTGTTTCACCAATCACTTCATTTAAAATCTGAATTATCTTCGGTTTTTTTGCTTGGTCACAACTTGCCCCTGTATCTCTCTTCGCAGTCAAGTCTCGTGTTTTAAAAACCAAATATTGTTCTTTTTTATCATAGGCAATAAATCCAATGATCGAATACATATTTTCAAAATTTGGATCGAATTTGGCTTTTCCTTCCTCCGAATTTTTCAAACTACGTATATCTTCCGGTTCCGCATCTACCCATTTTTCTATTTTTGGATTTAAAACAAATACACGAGGTTGTTTGATATCTTGAAAAACAATCGCATCAACATCATCGAGATGAATGATATTTTTCATAAAATAATTCTTTACGTACCATTCGAAAGAATTTCTCTCTACATTTCTTTTCAGAAAGTAAATGCTATTTAATAATTCTATTTTTTCTTTCAATACAGAGCTTTCAATCATATGATCGACTAAATATTCATTCAAATTTTCTAAAGAAATATGAAATTGTCGATTTAATACATTCATCGAATAGGGTAAGATACTATACCATTTTTTCAAAGTTTGTTTTTTATCAAGAGCAATATTTTCTTGAGAAATTTTTCCATAGCTTTCTTGTATCAACATGAAGGTCTTTTGTAATTTTTCAAACACACCTTGTTTTTCTTTTTCCTTTTCACTTTCCTTTCCTTTTTCACTTTCCTTTCCTTTTTCACTTTCCTTTCCTTTTTCACTTGTCTTTTCAGTTTCTAAATTTACAACATCTTTTACCACAAAATCGGCATTTTTCTCTCGTTCCTCTTCTCGTCCCTTGAAAACCCCATTTTCTTGTAAATCAAAACGGATCATTTGATGTTTATAGTCAATTGGAACAGAACGATCAAAAATAGAAATATCTTTATCGATTAATTCAATCGGTTGAAATAAATAATATTCGCCAATATTCACCAAATATCCTGTTCTTCCATATCGATCCGTAATAATTTCATTTCCTTCAATCATCTGGGTTAATGCAGAATAAATTTGTATTAATGGATAGGCAACAGGTATTTTTAAAAAAGCAATCAAATCCTTTTTAATGTAAAAGAAACGCTCTTTCATTAATAATTTTATTTTTTGATTAATTTTTTCATTATTTATACTCATAAAAGCTTCGCTATAGGTATTTTCATTGATATCTGATTTTTTTATTGTAGCATCTGGAATACATCGATAATCACAATTTTCCATATAATCGCAAGCAGGCGAAAAAGGTACATCTCCGATTTTAAAATTGTGTAAAATCTCTCCATTCGAGAGAATTTGTGTGACAGGCTTTTTCATTATTTCTGCCATTTTTTCTTGTGTAAAATTGGTTTGATCATGATGAATAATACAATCTACGGCAGTTTCTTTTAATAGTCTTGTCACACGTCCAATCTGAATAGCTTTAAATTCAGCCACTCGATATACATATAAATCAGCGGCTTCTTCTTTATTATCATCTAAAATCGTTCCATACATAAAAATCTCTACATTACGTTTTTCAAAGGGTAATAATTTATGACTTGCATTACGAACGCCGCGTCCAATAATTTGTTCAATACGGTTCATATTATACCATGGCTCCAAAATATGTATTTGACGAATATATTTGAAATCGATCCCTTCTGCCCCCGTTCTTGAGATTAAAACAATTTTTACTTTATGACCATCTTTATTATCATCATTCGTCAATCCTTTCACTTCAAATTCATTATCTGGAGAAAGACGAATATCCCCGGTAATCATGGAATAACGTGCAGGCAAAAAATCGTTTTTTAGAACTGGCGGTTGTAAGGTTCTTACATCGACGACTTCCGTAGGTGCTTTTTTAAAAAGTGGTTTCACATTTTTACCGTAACGAGTAAATCCCATTTCTTCCAAAGCTAATGCCATGGGAATAAGCCCTGCGTCAATATATTGAGAATAAATAAGTATCACTCCTTCGGAAACACGAAAATCAGTCGTTTGATTGGATAAAGAATAATGGATGGAGTCCACAATATTTTTTATTTTGGCACTATATTTACCAATCAACGATGGAGAGAAAATTCGTCCATATTTATCGATGGTTGTTTTTTTATATTCAAAAGCACCCTTTTGAGGAGGGATCGTCGTTTTATCTACAAAATTCATCATATTCTCCAACCCTTTTTTACCAGTTAGTTCACGCGGATCAATTGTGAAATCAAAGGTTTGTCTTAACGAAGTTTTCGTTTCTTCTTCTTCTTCCTCCTCTTGTCCTTCGCCTTCGCCTCCTTGTCCACCTTTGGTTTCTTCCTCTACTTTTTCATTATTCAACTCGTCGATCTCGGACAATTCAACAATATTCTCTGCAAGTTCTTCTGTATATTGATTTTCAGGGATTTGATCAATGATTTCTCTCAATTTTTCATTTGGATAAGAAATAATCAAGGATTCCAAAGGGGTCTGTAATAAAGTATATCCAAATTTCGTCATATCCAAAAAAGAACGCATTTCCCTTGTTTTACCCTTTTTGGTAGTAATATTCATATTTTTATTTTTCAAAAAGTATAAAATATATCGATAATCGCAATATTGACAAACCCCGCAACGATTACAATTCCCAATTTTCGTCAAATAAAGCGATAATATTCTCTCGCGGTTCTCATCGCGAATACGTTTACCGTTCATTTGATATAATGGATAAGGAATGGTAGGAAAAGTCGAATTCGGTGCAAACAAAGAAGGATAAATACGATAAGGGAAAGTATATGGGTTTTCACCTCGAACAAAGGAAACATACCCGGTTACTTTTCGAATAAAAAGTTCACGTCCTTCTTTTTTAAATTCGCCGTTCGCTTCAAAAATATCCTTTACATCGATTTTCGCGCGTTGATCGTTGATGTTCATTATGTTTGTTAACCATACAATTTCTTTATAACTATTAAACATTGGTGTTGCAGAGAGAAAAAGAAGTCGTAAATTTCGGACGGCGGTTACTAAAAGCTCAAAATAAACAGCTACTTTTTTACTTTCAATATCTTCTGCTTTACGAATATTATGAATTTCATCAATAACAATTAACCTGCCTTCAAATTCATTTTTCAAATATCGTTTTGTTGTATCATCTAAATTTATATTTTTATCCAACTTTTCTTCGAATTCATTCTTTCCAACATTTTTCATTACTCTCATGATATAATTCGCAAATCGTCCATAACCGACAAATAAATAAGTGCGATTGATTAATGCATTTATTTGATCCATCAGTTTATCTTTTGAAATTCCAGGTTGGTTCATGGGATTAACTTCTTTTAATAACTGATTTGCAACGTATCCTTTAATGGTCCATCGGTCATTTACTAAAACTAACTTACGTTCATCAAACATTTGGGTACGAAAGTTATTCTGAACATTTTCAGAGGCGACGATGATGATTTTTTTATTCGAACCTAAATTCTTCAAATAATCACGCATTTCTTCACATACCCCGATTGCAGAATAAGTCTTCCCTGAACCAAGACCATGATATAAAAGTAAACTATTATAAGGCGTTTGAAAAGAGAGAAAATTACGGACAAACGCTTGATGAGGCTGAATTTCAAATTCCGCATTCATCATTCGATTAGCATATTCTTTAACATCTGAATGAATTTTGCCATCATATTTCGTCTCTTGGAATTCTTTTTTTTTGGCAATTTTAATATTAAAATTTGGATCGTTAAATTCTGGATATAAAAAGGAGACATCATTTGTTGATTGATCGTTTAAACAAATCCGATCTGCCAATTCTTTTTTTAAAATAAATTGATTACATTCTTTCGAATCTAAATCCATATCACATTCACCTTTGTATTCTTCTTCCAATATTTGTTGTTGTTCTTGACATGGATTTAAATTTGGAAGGATACGAATTATATTTTTTGGTTTTTTGGGAGGTTTCGGATTATTTGTATTTTTCGGGATTTTTGGAACCTTTGGAACCTTCGGATTATTTGTATTTTCCAGGTTATTATTTATTTTTAAAATGGTAGTCATATACTATTATATTATAAATAAACGATATTCTTTTAAAACTTTATAAACATTTTGTATTAATTGTTTTTTTTCTAAATGATAAGGACGGATCGATTCTAAACATTTATCTAATGTTTTCCATTCCATTTTACTTACTTCACTTGGTTGAAAATGAATAAAAGGTTGATTACATAAATCATCCTGTTCTTTAATAAACGCCAAAAAATATTTATGTTTATAGGATTTATAATTTGTACCAATAAATGTTTCTTCAAACGGCAATACATTTTCAATAATATAAATTTGTTCTTTAGGAATACCTGTTTCTTCTTCGAATTCACGTAAAGCACATTCTAAATCCTTTTCCTTTTGATTACGACGACCTTTTGGAAATTCCCATTCTGTTTCCTTCCATTTCGTATTACTTTGATTTACTAAATCATATAAGGTAACATATCTTCCTTTTTTTTTATCTTCTTCTTGTTCTTTTATCATTTGACCTGTATTTAAATCTGTTGTATTATTTTTGTATAAATAAGAATCATATTCATTGACAAAAATACCTTTTTTAATCATTTCAAATTTTTTTGCCGAATGTATTTCTTCATTTTTATATTGACTATTATTTGTATCTCCCCACATTTCATTCCATAAATATTTAAAATCATTATGTAAAATCTTTTCTTTTTCGATTGTAGACATTTCATTAATAATTTCCTGTATTTGTTCAATATTTTGAGGCGTATATTTACCACGTATCAGATCAATATATCCAAAACTATCTTTTCTACGTATCATTAAAAATTCATAATCATTTGTTTCTGAAATCGGACTTTTTATTTGATTTTGATTTTGATTTTGATTTTTAAATAAAATAATTCCATAGCTGATAATAGGTAATTTACATTGATAAAAGGTATGTCCTTGTTTTCCACAGTTATTGCATAAATTATTCATTGGTTGGGTTTCTTGCCCCTGATTATAATAATTATTATTTAAATATTGAGAAAGATTATTCATCATTTATAATTCTTTTGAAGAATGGTTAAATAAATCAATCAAAATACATTTAAATCATTTATATGATTTTAACGTATTGTATTTTAACGTATTGTATTTTAACGTATCTTTATCTTTTAATTTTTATACAACTAATTTATTGATGTCGTCTTTTGTTTTAGATCCAAAAGTATGGGGACCACATTATTGGTTTTTTTTACATACCATTGCAATGTCTTATCCTCAATTTCCAAACGTAGTTACTAAAAAAAAGTATTACGAATTTATACAGAATTTGCCATTATTTATTCCAGTAGAAGAAATTTCAGGAAAATTCACCAAATTATTAGACCAATATCCGGTAAGTCCTTATTTGGATTCACGTGATACATTTGTTCGTTGGACTTATTTTATTCATAATAAAATCAACGAATACTTGGAAAAACCGAAAATTTCTTTAAATCAATTTTATGTAAATTATTATGAACACTATAAACCGAAAATAGTAAAGCAGGCGGAATATTATCGATGGAGAGAAAAAGTCATTTACTCGGCAATTGTTATTTCATTATTATTTGGGGTTTATTATTTATATGATAAATAGTTGAACTTGAAATATCCTGAAAATATATTGGGCTACATAAAAAAATAACTGTAATAACAGTTATTTTAAATTTTTATTTATGTTTTTTTAATTTTTATTAATGTTTTTTTAATTATCAATCAGTAGAGCTGCATGACAGTTACATATTATTTTTTGCGGAACAGGAAAAGCTAGAAATTCTTGGTGATATCCCCCACATATACTACAATTCACTCCTTGTATTTGTTTTTCAGGTATAATTATTGTATAGAAGATGTCATCGTACTTAGAAACGATAGCTAAACAAATACTCCAATGCTCACAAGTATCGGAGTCTTCATCAACCCCATTTTCGTCCTGATAACAACCATTTGGTCTAAATCTAGACATTTCTGCTGATAGAAATCGATGTACTATTTTTTGTTTTATTTTTCTCGTTTTAGCTGTTTGAATATCATAAAAAGCGAAACTTTTAATGATATGGATCACATCATCGTATAAAGGTCCATTTGTTGAAAGTCTGTTGATACAAAGTTGTTTGAACATATTGATTTTATTATTAGATAAGTTATATACATTTTTAAAAAAATATTTCAATTTTTTATCATGGAACCAAGAAATCTCAAAGTTACGAAAAAAAAGGTATTGACCCAAAGGCAGTCTCACTTAAAATTTAGTTACTTAAAATATTACATTTTTTTATTAAAATTACATTTATTGAATAGGAGCAGGGACTATGATAGGGAAGTCATCCCATCGGATATCATAATCTAGATCCATAATTTTCCACAGAAACATATTATCTTTTCCGCGAGTACCGAATGAAACGTAGGGGACACTAGCTAAGTCTAATTTTATTCCGTGTTTTTTTTCGTAGCGTTTAATGGGTCCTACCATAAAACCCCCAGGAAGCTTCTCAACTATCTGATTGTCAATGAGGAAGAATTGGATTGATGTCATTTTGTAATTGATGGTTATTAATTATTATGCCAATATATAATTTTAATAAATTCATTTCAATTTTTTGACAATTTATTAAACCTTTTCTCATTTCACAAGTTATGAAAACGCCCATTTTATAGACAAGAATAAAAAACTTCAACTCTTTGATATTTTTCGTGAATTACACCGACCGGAAAGAAAAATGAGACAAACTTTCTATAAAAAATAAAAAATTATTATAATTCTTTCCGGTAATGTAAAAGCACCCTTAAGGGCATTAGACATATTTGACGATTACATTAAGTAATGGTTAGTCTATTTTATTGAATTTTGTATTCTCTTCTATACTTTTCAGGTCTTTCTCCTGTCTCCATATAAGATTTGAATACCTTTTGGATGTTCTTACATCCATTCTTATCACGATTGATACATCCCTTCCTATTATTTTCCATTTGATATGTTAGGATAGAATGTATCTTTCGTTCTTTTTGTTTTGGGTCTTTTTTGAATTTCAAATATAAATTTTCACATACTTGTTCTGTTTTATGTGATAAACAAGATGTTCTAAATTCATCTATGTTATACACCTTAAATGTTTCTTGTAATTTTCTTTTCAGGGTTAAATTAGGGGTTGATATAAAGTTTCTCATTTGTTTCCCTATACTCCAATCTCCTATAATAATAATATGGTCTTTGCTGTATTTATTTGCTATTTTATTTACCATATTATCTTCAGTTCGTTTTTTATTGATATAAGCATACAATTTGTATTGCCGAAATTTTACTTCTTGATATAACGGAACTAATGTTTCATTTGCTTTTATTTTTGCTGTTATGTATTCTTGGAATTTTTCTATATTACACGTTTTAGAATTATATTTATTTAATCTTTCTTCTATTTTAGTTATTTCAATTCTGTCTTTGTAATTTTTTAGTAATGATTGATATTTCAACCTTTTTGTTTCTTTGAGATATTGCCGGTTTGTATAAGAAAAATAATTACCATCATCATCCATCATAGAAAATAATGCTCTTTTTCCCGGATCAATAAAAATATGTTTTCCTTCTAAAAATTGTTTGTGAACTTCATCAATATAAGGAAATTCAGGGTTTTCTTGTTTTTCTTCCTTTTTTGATTTTTTAGGTTTATCTTTATTTGATAATCGGTTTTGTTTTGCTAATTCTTTTTGTAATTGTTTCTTCTCTTCTTTTATTTTATCTTTTTCTTCTTTGGTTAAACCTTGTAATGCTTTCTTTCCTGCTTTTTTCTTATCTTTTTTATCTTGTTCTTCCTCTATAAAATCTTTATGTAAAAACCTTAAAGATGTAGCATATCCATCTGTAATAATAGTATAATCAAATACATAATTTTTTCTTGATTGAGTTATATTGAAAAAGGTGTTCCATATAAATTCCTTGTTTTGTTCCAAACAATTATATAAATCTGCTTTTGTTTTATTTTTTGTGTTTCCTTTATTTTTACCTGATTTTATTTCAGTTGTTTTGGTGATCCAAATATTTAATAATTTTTGATGTTTTTCGGTATCTACAAACAATTCTACTAATGCCTTTGTATCTACTTGAATATGTCTTGGAATAGCGTTTGTTTGTATTGGAAAAAACTGGAAGGATTTTCTTTCTATTTTCTCTAATTCCAAACACATAAAAATCATATGTTTCAAATATTTATAAGGAGTAATTTTAATATCATAATGATAACTGGTTTCAAAAAAATCAGGAACTATCTTATAACGATTATCATTTAACCATTTATGATATTTTTCATCGCAAGTAAGAGTATTGTTTATAATATCATTTTTTACTAAATTGATTTCTCTATAAAGTTGTTTTTTGAAATCTTTATTTTCCAATTGGTCTTGATATAAATGTTTGAAATAAGAATTTACAAATCGTTTGATATAATCAAAAAACCGCATTTTAATATTATTTTCAATTGCCGTTATCATTGTTGTAGCATAATAATCTAAAATGGAGGATAAATTACTTCCATCTTCTAAACCGAAGGTAGTGTTGTCTAAACCGAAAGAATGTAATTGTTGAAATTCCTTTAATAAAACCGCATTATTCCCTTTAGGTTTTTGTCCGGAAGAAGATTTCATAATTGATTTCATAGCCATAGAAATAGTATCTGTTGTAATTTCACTTATTTCTTGATTGTTATGATATTTATGTAAAACCCATAACCTCAATAAAAAATAAGTTTTGCTTGTAATTACATTGGTTCTTACAATTGCTTTTTGTAAAATTTCCATAGTTTCCTTCACTTCTTCTTCCTTTTCTTTATTGCTAAATAGAATAGAAGAAATAGGAAGTTTCAAACACCGATATTTATCCGGTGGTTCTTTTTTGGAAGACATTTCTATATAATTACTTAATATTTTATCTTTAAGTAATTATACGCAGATATTCGTTTTCCTAAATTATTTATAACATTCTAATTTTTCACCTTTTTCATTATAAACCCATATCTCACATTCATATCCAGCCTCTTTCAATGCTTGTTGTTTGAGAAATATACAATCTTTTTTTTTTTCAGCAGTCCAAGTAGATTTTACTTCAATACACCTGTTTTGACTTGGGATAAATATATCTACATAATATCTGTGTTCTTTTCCTTGTTCATCTTCATACCATACTTCAGGAACATTTTTACAACCATTAATTATTTCTTCTTCTAAAACACCTTCTTTTAATAATTCATCTAACGCATAATGTTCATAACCTTGATATTTAATTTGGTTTCCTGATGGAAATGTATAGTCTTTTAATTTGTATGAATTTTTAGACATTTTTTCCATAATATCTGAATTTTGTAATGGATGTTCACAACCATATTTTTCTCTATTTGTTTGTTTTGTTTTTTGTTTTATTTCTTCATTTTGACTAGCATATGGAAACCCAAAATTAACTACATTTGTTTGTTTCATTTTGTCTTTTCCTTCTTCACTTTGAAGATAATATTTTACACCATGATTTTTTAAACATGTTTGTTCTCCTTTTTCTCTTATATCTTTATTTTGACTTGGATATTCACAACCATATTTTTCTATACAAGTATCTTTTGATTTAATTTGTTTTTCTTTTGTTTGTAGATAAAATTCTACTCCATATTTTTCATAGTTATTATTTTTTTGTTTTTCTTTAAATTCTTCGGTTTGAAAAATATGTTCAACACCATATTTTTCTATACAAGTTTGTTTTCCTTTTTCTCTTAATTTTTCACATTGACTTGAATATTCAACACCATAATTTTTCAAACAAGTTTCTATCTTTTTTTTATGTATTTCTTCACTTTGACTTGGATGTTCAACACCATAATTTTTAAAACAGGTTTGTTTTCCTTTTTCTCTCACTTCTTCACATTGAGTTGGATATTCACAGCCGTATTTTTCTATACAAGTTTGTTTTTTTTGTTCTTTTATTTCTTCACTTTGACTTGGATGTTCAACACCATATTTTTCTATACAAGTTTGTTTCCCTTTTTCTCTCACTTCTTTATATTGTAAAGAATATTCACAACCATATTTTTTTAAACAAGTTTGTTTATTTTTTTCTTTTACTTCTTTATTTTGACTTGGATATTCACAACCATATTTTTCTATACAAGTTTGTTTTGTATTTTCTCTACTAATCTTTATAGAACAACCACTACAATATGAGTTTTCAACTAATCTTCTAAAAGATTTATCAAAGTTTTCTTTACAAAGTTCTGTTTTACATTTTCCTTTTATTCTAGTTTCTCGATTTAATATTACCTTACTATAATCCTCTAATAATTCTATATTATTTTCATTACAAAATTTTTGTAAAGCATTATAATCATATCTTATTCTTTCAGTCATTATTATTGTTATTATAATATTATAATAATAATTTTATATTCAATTTTATTATAAATTTTGCTCTGTATTCATCTTTTCTTTTTTCTTCAAATAATAACTTCGTCTATATTCTTTTAATTTATCCGGATTTTCTTCTTTTAATTTTTTCAGATAATTTGTTCCTTGTTCTTTTATTTTATCTTTATTTTTTTCATAATATCGTTTATGATTATCGCCATTTGTGTATTTCTTTAAACGATCTTCTAATTCTGCGTTTTTTTTCTTTAACTCTTCATTTTCTTTTTTTATCATATCAACTTCTTCCATTTGATATTATAATATAATTATTTTTAAATATTTATAACCATATTTATTATGAAACAACATACGGAAGATTATAAACAAAGTGCTGTAAAATATTATTTGAAATATAATAATGATATGCGTGATACTTGTAAGATATTTAATTGTAAATTTCAATCATTAGCAAGATGGGTTAAAACATATAAAAATAAAGGAAATTTAATCCGAAAAACTCGTAAAAATCATAACTTGAAAATTACACCTGAAATAGAAAAGTTTGTGAAAGAATATGTAAGAAAATATAACACAATTACTTTATGGGAATTATCTAAATTAGTAGATGAAAAATTTAAGGTTCGTTTGAATGATAAAAGTATTTATAATATTTTACATAAACATAAACTTACAAGGAAACGATTACGAAGTAAATATTATCCTGAAAAGAAAGAAGGGCAAGAAAAACAAGATTTGGAAGATTTTTATAAAAAATTAAAAGAGTTTGATTACAAGAGAACCATTTGTTTAGATGAAACATCTATTTATCTGAATATGACCCTTACTTATGGTCGCAGTAAAAGTGGAACAAGAGTAATAAAAAAGACAAATAAATATCCTTACAAAAGATACAATTTATTATGTGCGATTAGTGTTGATAAAGTAGTTGGTTGGAAATTGTATCCTGAAAGAAAAGGAGGAGTAAAAACAACCGATATATTAGAATTTTATGATGAATTTATTCATTCCAAATATAAAAATTATTTGGTAATAATGGATAATGCTGTAATCCATAAATCAAAAGTAATTAGAGAAACCATAGAGAATAGTGATAATTATTTATTATATTCCGTCGCTTATCATCCTGAAACAAATTCCATTGAGGAATTCTTTAGTCAATTAAAACATTATATAAAAAAAGAAAGTCCTAACACTTATCAGGATATTCATAATGTAATATCTAATATTCTAGAAAAGAAAATCACAAAGGAACATTTATCTAACTACCTGAAACACAGTTATAAAATATATAAATCATAACTGCGTTTTTGTCTCATTTTTCTTTCCGGTCGGTGTAATTTAATAGGATCTAAATATAATAAATGAGAGTTATAAAATCCCATATCTACTAATTCGTCATCATCTCTTATATAAGGGTCAAATAAAAAAAGGAACTTTCATTAAAATTTACAATTATAAATATTTTTTATCTACTACCAATTATTTAACACTGTATCCAAATCATCGTCCTCATCTAAATTCTCCAATAAATATTTTGGATGGTATTTATCCATAATATGTTTCTCTCTTACTTTTTCCCATAACCATTTTCTTAATTGTTTTTTGAATTGTAAAGAATAATATAAATAACGAAAATTATTTAATATTTTTATGTTTTGTTTTATTTTAATCAAACTACTATTATTATCCAATATATTATAAATAGGATTATTAGAATAAGAGAAATCTACTATTTTTTCAGGTAAAGTAGGTAAAGAAGTTAATTGATTAATAGAACAAAATAATTTTTTTAGATTTTGTTGTAAAGTAGGTAAAGAAGTTAATTGATTATTAGAACAATATAATTCTTTTAGATTTTGCGGTAAAGTAGGTAAAGAAGTTAATTGATTATTAAAACAAAATAATTTTTCTAGATTTTGCGGTAAAGTATGTAAATAAGTTAATTGATTATTAGCACAATATAGTTGTTTTAGATTTTGCGGTAAAGTAGGTAAATAAGTTAATTGATTATCACAGCAATATAATATTTCTAGATTTTGCGGTAAAGTAGGTAAATAAGTTAATTGATTATTAAAACAATTTAATTCTTTTAGATTTTGTGGTAAAGTAGGTAAAGAAGTTAATTGATTCTTAAAACAATATAATATTTCTAGATTTTGTGGTAAAGTAGGTAAAGAAGTTAATTGATTATTAGAACAATATAATTCTTTTAGATTTTGCGGTAAAGTAGGTAAAGAAGTTAATTGATTATTAAAACAATATAATTCTTTTAGATTTTGCGGTAAAGTAGGTAAAGAAGTTAATTGATTATTAGAACAATTTAATTCTTTTAGATTTTTAAATCTGGTTAAATCTGGCAAAGAAGTAATGTCTTTAAATTCAATATTAATAGTTAATATGTCTTCGGATAAAGAATTCAAATATGTTTCAATATCGGTTGTCATTTTTTAAGTATATAGTTTTGTTTATATGTATTCCATTACTTTTCATTTTTATTTCAATTTTTTTATTTCAATTTTTTTATATCATAATTATATATACCTAATTAAAAGAGCAGTTTAAATGTGCAAAGGTGTAAACCTTAAACATTCAATTTGAAGTTTTATGTAAACTGAACCAAAAAATTGAAATACTTTTATTAAAATTATATATATGCATCATTTGTAAAAAGATACATAAATAAGAAATATAATAAATACATCAAAGAGAGAAGATAAAAAGATAATCATGACTGTAAGACGCGAACTTGCAGTAATGCATACATATGACCGTATTGTTATCAGTGATGGAGGACTTATCCCGCTAACCGACGAGAAAATACATGCATTCACTTTGTGGGCTAGAGAAACCTATGGCAACTATAGTGTGTATCGTGCACTCGCGAGAGAGCCGATATTAGATAGTTATATCCAAGATCATATCTTTACCCAAGATATGAAAACCATTTGGAGAGTATCTGAACCATATGTGGGTGTAACTACCGATCGTTTACGTATCCAAGAACTTATCTTAAAACGTAAAAAACTCGTACAAAAAATAAAATATATGAAAATTAAATTAGGTAAATTAGCTTTTCCTGACGAAGCACATGAAGTAAGAGAAGAGGAAAGACTTCGACGAGGATCCACAGTAAGAGACATTCGTAATAAAATATTTGTTGAAGTTCTTACCGAAGAACAAGCAAATGAAGAAATGGAAGATGAATGTTCCATTTGTATGTCCAATCATAAAATGATTGAGGTATGTATCATCACTTGCGGACATCAATTTGGTTCAACTTGCTTAGATAGTTGGAAACATAATACTTGTCCTCTTTGCCGAGAACCAGTTAACCAGGTAATTAAATATAAAATGTAAATAATCATTCAATACTAAAAAACTATATATATACATATATTATGCATTTTCAAAAATAAATAACTAAAAAATAACTAAAAATATAAAATAAAAACATTTCAACAAAATTGAAATGCTTTTTTCTTTTTTGAAAAGAGATATTTAAATCATATATAATATAAAACCTTAATTTCAATTTCAAACTTCAATTTCAAAATTCAATTTTAAACTTCAAAAATGACTAGAAAGTGTAGCTTATGTGCATGTCAAGGTCATAATATGACCACTTGTCATCTACTACCTTTCCGTCAGGACCAAGCACACCGTCTCTACGCTCATATGTGGCAGAAATGGCTTGAAACCTACCAACACGCTCGAACAGTAGTTGATGATCCAAGTGAATATCCAAGCGTTATTTATATTCATATTCAAAACAGTTCTTGGCTTAGAAATCCACTGCATTTTCGTCTATTAAAATCCTATTTAAATTTAAATGGGCGAGGAACCGACCAAGAAATTAGCGATTATATCATTTACTTATATCGTTACCTCGTTTTGAAAAAAAATAGGCTATTTCCTCATATTATCACCAATCAAAATATCATCACAATCACAAATCAATATGCAAATTATGACTATCTTTTAAATACCATTCGATCTATAAGACAGTATGATATCATCGTTGAACACAAAACTTCGTTCTCTGATGTTTTATTAGAAACCTGTGACATTTGCTATGATGAATATCCACGCAGTAACTTTGTAAAAACAAATTGCAATCATTCCTTCTGTAAAACATGCGTTATAAATACCATTCAAATTTTACCAGAGAATAAAAAACTATCTTGTGCGATGTGTCGCAGTCATGTCACTCATTTATCATGCTATACTTCAGAGATCGATGTAAATTTAAAAAATGCTTTACATATTTAAAAATATAAAATATAAAATAAATAAAAAAATAAATAAATAAAATATAAATAAAAAATAATGTATATATATACATTATTTTTTTATTTTTTCTTACCACTTGATTTTACCAATGGATCTACGATCTACAAAACAACTCGGTAGAAGAAGGTGATTATTAACACCCCCCTTTACATTTGATATTTTCTGGAATGACTTGTTTTGGTTTTGGATAATGTTTTATTGGTGACATAAATCCACCACATATACGACAATTTGCTTCTTGAAATAATATTTCATCGAAAATAACTTCATATATTCTACCACGGTTATAAACATAAGATAAATTAGTCATCCAATGTTCACAATTATCCGAATTATTATTATCTGTGTCATATGCATTATTAGGACGAAATCTAGAAAATATAGCTGTTTGAAATCGTTCTACGATTGGTTTTAATTTTTTAATACTTACTGTTTGAATATCATAAAAACAATAACTTTTTATGATATAAAGTACGTCATCGCATAAAGGTAGATTGTTGATACAAAGTTGTTTGGACATATTGTTTTGATTAATACTAAAAAAGAAATTATAAAAAGCATTTCAATTTTTTGAAATTAAATGTTAAAAACCCCTAAATCTAGATAACCAACTCCAAAATAAAATATTCTTTTTTTTCATCATATTTTTCATAACTCAATAATAATGGATGGTCCGTCAACGTTTCTCTCGTCCATCGAAAACCATAAGTTTCGTAAAACAAAACCGATTCTTCCGTGGAACTCAAAATAATTTTAATTTTTGTTTTTCTGTTATTTTTATTCGCATTTTCTTTTTTAATACATTCCATGAAAGAGTCTAATAATTTTGAGGCATAGCCTTGATTTCTGAATTTTCGTTTGGTACAAATCAATAAAAGATAATATTTGATTTCGGCAGCTTGTCGGTCAAAATATTTTCGATAAAGAAGGATTACCGGACAATTGAAAATGGAAAATTCAATATCCATGCAATAAAAAGCAATTTTCACTTTTTCATCATTCAATAAATGATTGGTATACTTATAATGAATATCATGAAAAGAATAGGTCTGGATCAAATAATTTGTCAATCTCTTGAAACTGTCAATTTGCTCGATCACATCTTCTTCTTGTTCTTCTCCTTTATTCAAAATATCATCGATGATATCTTCGGAATAAAAATTCATATCTTTTATCTTTTATTTAAATGTTTAATTAAATGTTAAATTAAATGTTAAATTAAATGTTAAATTAAATGTTAAATTAAATGTTAAATTAAATGTTAAATTAAATGTTAAATTAAATCTTAAATTAATTTATTACACTTTTGCACATTTAAAACGCCCATAATATGTTTTTCCCTTACTTTTCCCAGTTTATTTTTTGATGCCTAATATACCATAATCAAAAGAGAAATTATCTATTTCTTGTGGAGTTGTACAACCATTGTCTATTGCTTTATTATAACTCCAAAAATGTAAAGGTTCTACAATCCATTCATTTGTTTTTAAATCTATTAGTCCTGAAACATCAAAATCAAATAATTTATATTTTCCATCTTTACTTATTCCGATTTGATCTATTTTCCAGTCAATATACATAATACCGAGTGATTGTAGATAATCCTTTACTTTTTTCATTGTTTTTATTACTTCAGTTTTATTAAATTTAGTAGAGTTTGTATTTAATTCTTCCATTACAATATACTTTTCATTAACTTCGTAAAATGTAACAATATTTGGATACGGATTTTTAATTAAAATACTAGCAATTTTATATTCAGCATTGGCTGCTTGGGATAATCTTATACTTCTTTCAGAATTAGGATTAATTAAATCAACATAAAATACTTTTCTAAAAAATGGTTTACCATTAATAGTTTCATTTGTTTCTATTATATCTCCATCTTTATATATTTTAGAACCTGCGGTCTGTGATACAGGTACACAACTTGAAATAGCGCCTTCTTTTATAAGCTTATTTTTCGTTTTTTCTGGTGTTTTTTCGTAAAAATTATCTATTAATACATTCGTCTTATTCTTAAAAATAGATTTACGTTGATTGTTATATATTTTTATTAATTCTTTATGATTATTGTATTCTTTTTGCATTGATTTAGGTATTTCATTTGGTGGTCCAGGTTCTAAAATAGTATTTTTACAGTTAATGTTACAATTAAATAACTTATATTGTTTTTTTAAACTTTTTGTTTGGCTTATTTTCTGTTTTTTTATCTTTGTTAATAATTTCTCGTCTTCCTTTGTTTTACTCTTTTTCTTTTCTAGTTTTCTTATTTCTTTGGTATAATCCTGTGTCCAATATTTTACATTTTTGTCGGCAAAAGTTTCCATACATTTATTAATCATTGTTTTCGTATTTTTTTTGGTTTTATTATTCGGTTGATTATTTTTTTTACGAGTGTTTTTCATTATATATATATATAATAAAAATTAAAAATGTATTTATTATATATATCTTATAACTATACTAATATAGTACTAATTATTTTCCTTTCTATATTCACAGATTTTGTAATTGTTAATAAATGATAATTTATTAAATAATAAAATAGATTTGTTTATTCTGTTTAGTTAAATGGGCGTTTTCAATGAGAAAAGGTGTAAAGTATTATTAGTTACTAAAATAAAATATACTTATATTATAAGTATATTTTTAAATATAAATGAACCAAATTTTAGAACCACAATCCATATCTTATGATTCAACGCCGATTTACGAAAACGATTGGAATGGAATAAACGGTGGTAACAAACATTCAGGACATCCAAGAAATCATCACAATCCATTCCTTGGTGGCGAAGCCATCGCATCTGGCGGGTACGGTTGCGTTTTCAAGCCAGCACTTCGATGCAAGAATTCCAACCATCGTCCTTCCGGAAAAATATCAAAATTGATGTTAAAAAAATATGCAGAGAGAGAATATCAAGAAATACAACGCTTTCAAAAAGTTCTCTCTACCCTTCCAAATTATACGGATTATTTTATATTGAATGATTTCACTTTATGTGAACCCGCTCCATTAACCGAGGAAGATATGTCCAATTTTAAAAAATGCCGTGCTCTCCCAAAAGACGGAATAAATGAAAAGAATATAAATCAATCATTATCTAAAATTTTAGCACTTACGATGCCGGATGGAGGAATTCCGGTGGATGATTATATAAGAAAAACCACGAATTATCTTTATTTTGTGAATTTGAATAATACGCTCATTCAATTATTAAATAAAGGAATTGTTCCCATGAATAAACGACATATCTATCATAGCGATATTAAAGATTCGAACGTTTTAGTGGAAGAGAAGGATGTAAATCATTTATATACGCGTTTGATTGATTGGGGAATTTCCGTTCAATATGTACCGAAAAGCAAATTTCCAGACTTGTGGAAAAATCGTCCTTTTCAATTCAATACCCCTTTTTCCGTGATTTTGTTTACGGATTTATTTATTGAAAAATACACGAAATTCATAAATGAAAAAAAGGAAACAATCCAATCAACGAATTATAAAGAAGTGATTGGGGCATTTGTCATTGATTATGTTTATCTTTGGATGAAAGAACGCGGACCTGGACACTATAAAGCGATTAATAATATGTTTTATATTTTATTTAGTGAAGAGTTGGAAAATATAGAAGAAAAAGAAAGAGAAAGAATTATTGAAATGAATTATACGATGGTTTACATCAAGAATTACTTGACTGAAATTATTTATCATTTTTCTACCGGTAAAAACAATTATTTTGATGTGGAAAGTTATTTAAATAAAGTATTCGTGAAACTGATTGATGTATGGGGATTTGTTTCCATTTATTTTTGTATTTTGGAAGAAGTGTTTGAATATAAAGGTTCTTTAACGTTTCAAGAAAAGGAATTATTCAATTCTCTTAAACATATTGTATTGACTTATTTATACAATCCTCGTATTAGTCCAATTTCGATTACAAAATTATCCAAAGATCTGAAGAATTTGGATCAATACTTTGAACAAAAAAACAAATTACATAATACTAGTCATTTCTTATTACTGAAATCGCAAACCACGAAAAAATCAAGCATTTCCAAGAAAAAACGATTTCAAACGTTGATCATGGCTACCACAACAAACTCAAAAAAAGAAGGGTCGATAAGAAAAAAAACTTCAATCAACAAAAAGAATGTAAAAACAAGAAAGAATTCTCGCATACAATAAAATTGAAATGGTAAAGGATGAATAAATAATAAAAATCAATAAATAAAATATCTATTCTATTTATTGAAGCGGATGTCTGAAAATAAAGAACTGATTGTCCTATGTCCACACTGTAAAGAGTTTATTATTATACAAGAATTAAATTGCTGTATTTTTCGACACGGTATTCTAAAAAATACTGGCGAACAAATCGATCCACATACAAACAAAGAGGAATGCGAAACTTTGAAAGAAAAAGGGTTATTATTTGGTTGTGGAAAACCATTCAAAATTCTTATTCAGGATGAAAAGGTAATGGTAGAAATCTGTGATTACATCTAATCTAATGCTAATCGAATAAATCTAATCTTTTATTTGAAAATCATTTACTTTAATTATTTACTTAATTTACTTACAAAATATATTTATATAGTATATACTTTTCCTTTTCTATTTTTCCATTTTGATAAAGATGTCCATGTCAAAAAAAATGAATATGAACTTTTATCATATTTTTATCATGTTTACCACCAGTTTTCTAACACAATATTTTATTATGAGTTGGGTCATGGATAATTCAATCGTTGATTTTACAAATAGTTTGGGAAAGATTTATTTGTCTTTTTTGATGGGATTAACCATGGTTTTCTCTCAAATATTTATGGATACGAATATATATCCCCTTTTTTATATCATCCTATTTATCTTCATTCTTATTTTTATTTATCTTTATCGAACCCAGACTTTTATTGGGGATAAAGAATATTTAAGTGATATGATTGAACATCATTCGATGGCTCTTTTAACAAGCGATCAAATTTTACAAAAAACAAAAAATCGTAAAATCAAAAAATTAGCCAATCAAATTATGGAAACCCAAAGAAAAGAAATCAAAGAAATGAAAGATCTTTTAGTAAAGGATCCTGAAAATGCCATGAAATAAATATGATAGTAAAATAGAATATAATATTTATTTAATATAGTTTGGCTGTTATCAAAAAGATGAGATTAGAAATATTTATATTAGGGCTAACCGCTTTTTTTGTATATAATGCTTATCATGATGGAAAATATATGAAAATGGTTCTTTCATTTAAGAAATATTATTCTATGATTTTTTATGCTATTTTGGGAATAAGTATTTATCTTCTTTTAAAACGAAATCCACAGAATGGTAAAAAAATGCTTTATTATGCAAATAATATGGTGAAATATATGCCGATTGATAAAACAACCTTAGGAGTACTTTCACCTATTTTCGATTTTACAAGTGGAACCAAAGATCATTTAGGATTTATGGAAGATTTGAACGATATCAATGAAGAAGATTATCAATATCCAGAAAAATATCAAAGTGCTGGAGAGAAAAAAATTCTTCAATCCGGAAAAACGGGGACAAAACGTTCGGTAAGTGAAACGAAAAAGAAATATGTCGCTTCACAACAAGAATGGAAATGTGGAGAATGTAAAAAACAATTGAACGCATGGTTTGAAGTAGATCATCGTGTTCGTCTTGAATATGGTGGCGGGAATGATGTTTCCAATTTAGTAGCCCTTTGTCGAGAGTGCCATGGGAAAAAAACGGCGATGGAAAATATGTAAACAAAATGAAAAACAGAAACAGAAACAAAAACAGAAACAGAAACAAAAACAAAAATAATTCTACCAACGAATATATAGAATGACCTTTTATTTAACGAAACGTAATTTATTTGGAGGAGGGAACAATGATAAAAACATGAATGGTGATAATACCGAGGATGAGAATGATGAAACAGAAAGTGATCCAAGTAATAATAAGATTGTTTATATTGACCCAAATAGACAATCGAATTTATATCAATTTATAAAAAGGGATATTTCAAATAATCATTTAATAACTTTGACCGAAAATCCAGACATCTCGAATAATTTCATACATAACGAACTTTCTCTTTTTTCCAATTATCGAGATTTTTCTTCTTTAATACAAAGTGCTTATTTTGGAAGTATGAATTATAATTCAACCAAAATCGATTTATTTGCATTATATTTGAAAGGACAAAAAATTCTTTACACCGAATCAAAAACCTATTGTGAACAGTGTCTTTATTTCTTAATGTTGCCTACTATTTTCATATCTTCTTTATGTACATTAATTAGTGTTGGATTAAAAATGTATGAATTTGCTCCTGTTACCGTATCTTCGCTGACAGCATGTAATGTTTTTTTATTATCACTTGTAACCTATTTAAAATTAGATGCAAAAGCAGAAGCACATAAAACAACCGCTTATCAGTTCGATAAATTGCAAACGGATACTGAATTTTTTTCTGGACAAGTTTTTCTTATTGCAGAAGAGGGTAAAACCAAGACTTTTGTAGAAGATTTAAGGAAAAAAATATCGGAAGTAAAAGAGACAAATCAATTCATTATTCCAGAAATAATTCGCCGAAGATATCCATCGCTTTATTCTTTCAATATTTTCTCTCTTATGAAAAAATATAAAACTGAAATGACCATTTTAAAAACAGAATTAATGATGATTTACAGAGACATAGAACGTGTTTTACCAAATGTTCCGACTTCAATGATGGTAAAAAAAGATAAAACCATTAAAAAAATCATCATGTATCGAAATATTTCAGAAGTGATACGTAAAGAAGTTTATCACGAGATTGATAAATTTGAAAAAAAACAAAAAAACTATTTCTTATGTTTAAGAACCTGATCAATTAGATTTATTACCTAAAATGAAAAATAAATAGTTGTATTATATAATATTTGTAATATTTGTATTATATAATATTTGTATTTATATAATATATGAATATAAATAATATAGGTAACAATTTTAATAATTTATATAAACGAGGACAAGATATACATAAACGAGGACAAGATATACATAAACGAGGATCAAATGTATATAAACGAGGTCAAGATATACATAAACGCGGAACGGATGTCGTAAATAAAGACATAAATAAAAATTTAAATCATGTAGTTAAATATATACAATCTCCATTGGTCATTTTTATTTTTATTTTTATTGTATTATTATTACTTGTTATCATTTTACGTTTATTGTATAATAAAGGTCGATTATTTGACTACACCGGTTTAAATAAATCCCAATCAAATATTGTAAATGACGTAATTCTTATATTATCCGTCGTTTTTGTAATCTTTTTTATCATGATTTTATTTTTTCCAAGTCTAAAAGAAATCGGTCGTTTTTTAATGAAAATTAAATATTCGATCCTTTACATCATTTACAATTTTTTATTGTTATATTTGTTTAAGATGATACCTGATAATATAATGAATGATTATAAACATATAATTGTTCCCTTTTTAATTATTTTTAGTTTTATTATATTTTGTATTTATTTATTCAATAGTTTTGATAATCTTGATAAAATGAAATCCTTAATTTATGAACAAATTAATGTGATTGTATTATTTCTATGTTTTATTAATACAAATATCATTTTTTATGCGGTGGATCCAGGAAAGTATGTTAGTTCATCTTTGGGATATTTATCGCTCATTATGATTTTATTAGGAATTTTCGGGTTTATCTATCTAATTATTCTTTTTACTGTACCGATCGATCTTTTTTCCTCGATGAAAACACTTTATCAATCATCTCACATCAATATTCAAAACATCGCTGCGTTTCTCGGCTTTCTTCTTTTTACTTTATTGATTATTATTGGAATTCTCAAATATCCTGGCGGGTTTTTTAATCCAAAAAATATATGGTCTTCTTTAATAATTATGCTTTTATTAACTATCGTTTTTTCAATTTTAGTTATTTTTATTATTAGTAATTTATTCATCGATTTATCAAATATACAATTGATTTATGAAACCTTACAAAAAGTATATGTATTTAAAAATTCTTTATTAAAGGTATTTGCTTATATTTTATGCGCAATCATTGTCGCACACTTAATTCTGGGACTTGAAGGTAAGATTGGAAAATCGAGTATTCTAAGTTTTTTATTAAATATGGTCATTACCATTATTTTATTAATCTTCATTTATAAAACACTTAATCCAGAATTAACAACAAAAACGAAAGATGATATTATGAATTCAAGCATTTTTAAAAATCTACATCTTGTACCTGGACTACTTTCAGGTAATTTAAATACTTTGAAGAAAACATTTGCAGATAAAGATTCATATCAACATTTCACTTCGATTTTTTTAATTATTGTTTTTATTATTTTATTTTATCTTTTTACTCAGTCAAAAAAAAAGTTTTTTAGTATCCCTTTTTTAAATCGTAATTTAAATAACAAAAATGTCTTATTAGTAAACCCTATTCCGTTGAGTATGAATACGTATTTAGCATCGTATGAAGATTTGAATGAATACAATCCAGATATACCTTTGGATCATTTACAGGTACATAATTACCAATACGCAATTTCTTTTTGGTTTTTTATAACATCTGATCCAAATCAATCTGCATATAATGAATATAAATCTTTAATGAATTATGGGAATAAACCAGAGGTTCTTTATCGTTCTGCTGATAATTCTTTATTAATAACGATGCAAAAGAATGGACCTTTGAACCAGCCAGAAAATCCAGCAAGTGAAAAAGATACAAATACAAATACAAATACAAATACAAATAACGATTTATATAACTTGAAAAAGATAGAAGAGGAAGATGACGAATTGGAAGGAATAGAAGGAATTCATAAAAATAGTCGTATTCTTTACAAAAGAGAGAAAATACAACTTCAACGATGGAACCATGTGATGCTAAATTATGTAAACGGAACATTAGATATTTTTTATAATGGTGAATTGGTGAAAACAGCCGTTGAATTAGTTCCTTACATGTCTTTAGATAGTTTGACGGTTGGATCTGATCAAGGTGTTCAAGGAGATATTTGTAATGTAGTTTATTATAAAAACGCATTAACATTAGATAATATAAATACAATTTACGAAAAAGCCAAAAATAAAAATCCACCTATTTAGATTTGTTCTTTTTTCTATTGTTATTATATTAATGAATATTTTAGGTATTATCTTATTGATTCTTTTACTTTATATTATTTATCGTATTTTATATTATTTATTATATAATCCTTATACTTTACAAACATTACAAAGTGGACAAACTGCTTCTACCATCTCTGCATCTTCTTTAGCAACAATTAACGGTATTTCTTCTACCAATTTTTCTTATTCAATCTGGTTTTACGTAAATGATTGGAATTATCGATACGGAGAACCAAAAGTGATTTTTGGTAGAATGGGAAGTAAAAGTGGATCGAAAGATGCAAAGAAAAAGGCAACGGCAAAAGATAATTCGATCAAAGGAGTAAGTGGATTAAATCCATGTCCTACCGTAGTTTTAGGAGCAATTGAAAATAATATTACCGTTGCATTAAGTTGTTATCCTGGAACAAATAATCAAGATACCAATGTAAAACCGGTAACAAGTGGAAACAATTTTGTTGTTCATAACTGCAATGTTTCGAATGTACCTATTCAAAAATGGGTAAATTTAGTATTAAGTGTATATGGAAGAACACTTGATCTTTATATTGATGGTAAATTAGTAAAAACATGTTTATTACCTGGAACGGCGAACGTAAATAATAATTCAGATGTTTATGTAACACCGCAAGGTGGTTTTGATGGATGGACTTCGAAATTTCAATATTATCCAAATTCATTAAATCCACAAGAAGTATGGAATATTTACAGTAAAGGATATGGAGGACAAGGATGGTTTAATAATACATATAGTTTACAAGTTTCTCTTTTAGAAAATGGAACCCAACAAAGTAGTTTTACGATTTAATTGTCTAGGTATATATTTTTACACCTTTTATCAATATTTTTCTTTATTGTAAATAAAGTAAAAGTTAACAACCCCCACGAATTCCAATGACCGCACACGCAATTCTTTTTCCTGCATTTCCTGTTATTAAACTTGCTTTATCTCCTCCTAATCCACAATCATCTTCATCTGCATGAATAATTAGTCCACGACCAATAATATTTGCTTTGGTTCCTCGTAGTTTAATGATATCATCTCTAAATATCATTTGACATTTTCCCATTTTATCTCCGACAATATTCCCCAAATCGCCAACATGTCTTTCTTTAGCTCCAGGACATCCATGATTTTTACCATAAGGGTTAAAATGTGCACACATACTTTCACATTGATTACTCATATCTCCTGCTTCATGAACATGAAATCCATGTTTTCCGTTTTTTTTTCAGTCCAGTTAAATTGATATCGATAAGAATACCTCCTTCCTTTACATCTTCCATAAAAAGAACGGTACCTTTGATTTTCCCATTAAAAACGGCAATGCATGAAATCGGTTTTTTGATTGACATTTTAGAAAAATATATTGTTATCTTTTTAAATGTTTTATTTTGTAAGAATTTTTGTCCAACCATTCAAGCTGAACGAATTTTTGATCCAACCATTCAAGCTGAACGAATTTTTGCTCCAACCATTCAAGCTGAACGAATTTTTGCTCCACTTTTTTTAAAAGTGGATATATATATAGTATCTATTCAATATGTTTGGAAATAATAATTCTTCTTCTTATAATGAATTCTCAACAAATCGGGGAAGTTTTGGTAGCAAAGATTTTTTAGAATCCAATACTTTAGTAGCCAAATTTGTTTTTCTTATTTTAGTTATCTTTATTTTTATTTTAATACTGAGAGTAGGTGTTTTTTTTCTTACTTGGTACTTTTCACCAAATACAAGTCCGATGTTAATAAGTGGATTAGTAGATGCAAATCAAACTATTATTATTCCACAAGATCCATCCTCAAAAGGTGCAATTCCTATTTTACGTTCTCAAAATGAAAATGACGGAATTGAATTTACATGGTCAACCTGGGTTTTTATTAATGGATTAAATCCTTTAGGGCAATACAAACATATTTTCTATAAAGGAAATGATAATTTATTGTCGAATGGAATGAATTATCCAAATAATGCTCCAGGTCTTTACATCGCACCAAATACCAATTCTTTAGTAGTTATTATGAATACATACAATATGATTAATGAAGAAATTACGGTACCAAATATTCCTTTAAATAAATGGATGAATGTGATTATTCGTTGTCAAAATACTACCTTGGACATTTATATCAATGGAGTAATTACTCGCAGTATTGAGTTGAAAGGTGTACCAAAACAGAATTATGGAAATGTATATGTAGGAATGAATGGCGGGTTTGATGGTTTTATTTCAAATCTACAATATTTCAGTTATGCTTTAGGAATTACGAAAATTAATACGATTGTAAATGGTGGTCCAAATACAAATTCATCGACTAGTAGTAATCTATACAATAAAGATGCTGACTATTTATCATTAAGATGGTATTTATTTGGATCACATAATCAATTTAATCCTTAATTGTTTGGACGAAGATTTGTCTTATCGAATTGAGATCTATAAAATGATATAAAAATATAAATACTCATATTTTTATATATAATGAATAAATTTATCAATCGACTACCATTCGATATTGTTTTACAAATTATCCCATATACCTATCATTTACAAAATAAAGACTTATTAGATGATATTATAAATTACAATGAAACAAAAACAATCTTATTTGAATTATATCATAAATATTGGATGATCGAGAGAGAAAGTTTGGACCCTGAAGAAGATAAAAACTGGTTGATCAACGATATTTTTGCTTATGCGAACAGTAATCATGCTACTATGTATGGATATGTTGAAAAATTTTATGATATTTTCAAGAGACATTTTTGTTTATATTCCAAGGAAGAAATAGACAAATATGTTTATCATTTGGAAAAAAAAAAAGTAATTACACAAATAAATATATTTTTAGGATTATTAACCGTGAAAGAAAGAAATGATATTATTACTTTTCCAATTCGAAATGAAATATGAAATAATGATCTTCTTATATATATATTCCTTTTTCTAAAAAATGAATATATATATAAGAAAGATAAATGTCTTGTTTAGGTCCTGGTTATGATCCTGTTCCTCCACGTGCTTGGAGCCGTGTTCAAAATCGTTGTTCATCAGATACCAGCTTTTCAAATGAGATTTACATTCCTATTTTAAAAAAATATGTCCCTTCTAGACAAGCGGCTTATGAATTAGACGTTTTAGCGAAAGGAAATATTTTACAATATAAAAAAAACAGTTCCAATTTAACAAAAAATCAACGTTATTCACAGATTGCAAAAGGTATGTGGACAAATCGTACCAAAACATGGGCAACTCAATCACAGACTTATACCAATCCAAATATGACGAGTTTAAAACGTGTGAATTATATAACAATTCAAAATGACGATCAAAATATAAATCCGTTCTCTTATTGTCCTAATGCGAATATTAAAGATGGAGGTTCTCTTCTTTGTAATACAACGGTAAATCCTTGTACGGACGAAGTGATTTCGGTAACAAGAGGTCAAGAATGCGCTCCTACAAGTTCCTCCGATGTTCCTGGACCAGTTATTGCTCTTTGTTATAATACAGGATTACCTACTTATTATCCAAAACAACGTTATGTAATGACGAACAGCGGCAATAAATTTCCTGTGAATTATAAATTATTTCGTAGTGCAAATGCCATACCAAGAACTATTTAGAGATTTTAAATATATCATATATAAATGATAACAATGATATTATCATATTGGTATCATCATATTGGTATCATCATATTGGTATGATATCATACTTCTATCATTTCATAATCAAATAATAAAAAATCCATAAAATAATAATTATTGATGAGGTTGATTGAATTTTCAGACAAATAATTCATAGGATCCATCTCGTTTTGAAAAGGATTGACTACGATTTCATTAAAATCGGGATAACCTATTTTTTCCATATCTTCGATCATGGTTTCATTTTTAATGATTGTTATATTTTTAGGTATCATTAAATGATCTCCAGTCGTTAGATATAAATATTGCGGTTTTTTATTATTATCATAAAAGTGATCGGTGTATAAATATTTTATTATTATCTTTTCGACTTGTTGTTTATTAACATCAGGAGTAATAAGATTAAAATAAAATAAATTCGAAACCATTCTATGATAAGGTGAACGAACTAAACTTATTATTTTTAAGTCTTTGAATGTAATATTAAAATAATTATTTTTATTGGAAAAAATTTCATAATAACTGGTATGTTGCAAAGAATGATTATTGAAATCTATTTTAGGTATTTTTTCGTTGGTAAAAGAATGAGAGGATGAATATAACGTATCAATTGTTTTGGATAATTTTAATTTTTTATAAAAATAATTTTCTATATTTGTACCACCTGTTTTTGGTATATGTATAAATAATAAGTTTATTTCTTTAAAATAAGGCATTATATATTAAAGAAATATTTTATTCGTCGTCCCCTCTTTATGAAGATGTGTTCAATAAAATAAAAACGCGTCATTTTTCTTTTTCTTTTTTTATTTCTATTTATTTACGGTCTTAAATTCGGATTTACACAAATTTCACTTGTAGGAAAAATATCCCCGGACATACACATTTGGTTCTCTCCTACGCGCGCACAAGTTCTTGTTCCATTATCATTCCCAATATAACACCATCCCGACTTTCCAGATGTTTTTTGTATCGTACTTGCTGAATCATCTGCGTTATAATTGGGTCCTTTTGATAATCCGCCTTCTAGTGCTTGTTGTCGATTAATTGCGCGATTTAATGAATTATTTTCGGTATTATTGGAAGCTTGCATGCTTATGCCTGTGCCTGTGCTTACGCCTACGCCTGCGCCTGTGCTTACGCTTGGTCCATCGTTGAAAGAAACCCCTTTTAAGGTACTTGTTTTTTGAATAATGGGATCCAACACATTTTCGGCTATTTTATCAACCGAACTAGAAACATAGTTAATATCTTTGCTTGCCGTATCGATGATTTCTCTAGTTCCTAAAGCGGATACCCCGATAACATTTCCTAATCCACTTGAAAGTTGAAACCCATTTGTATATTGTTTAAGAGTAGATGCAATTCTTTCAATCCAATTCGCAGTATCTTGTGTTCCTACTGCTAAATAAGAAAAAATATTAAGTCCAGCGATTGCTAAAACAATAATAATAATTAAACCTACTCCTAAAATAGACCAAAAACCCCATGATGAGTCGCCATTATTACTTATTTCTGGCATAGAATCAATTGTAAGAATATTCGTTGGATCAGATAAAGAATTTGTAGAATTTTCCATTATAATAAAAAGATAATAAAAAATAGTTGGCTTATCGAGATCAACCATTATTACGGGGGATAAATGTCTCTCCAAATTGGTTCATTTTTTCGAGTTTTTCAATCGTTTTTTCTAAATTTACATTTTTGACATTTTTAAACAAATAATCAGTATTTGGCGATTCTTCGTTTTTTTTAATTTGTCCATAAATGCTATCTATTTTTTTGATAATATTTGTAATTACCTCCTTTTGATTATTTCGAACAATTTCCTCATTCATATCAAAGTTTTCGGTTAATACTGCCACGGCAACATAAAGGATGTATTTACGTTTACGAAAACACGTATTTGAATATTTCAAAGTAAATAGACTAAGTAAAGCACGAATAATTTTTTGTACAAGAGGTCCGTGATTAATCATTTCTTTCAAAAAAATAGACCAAATAATCCAAACAATATCTTCTTGATCTTTTGAAGGAACAGGTATTTCACCTCTTCTCTCGCATTTACATTTTTCCTTTTTCTTTTTGCATTCTGAATCATATTCTAAAATCCATTCAATCCAATAACAGGATTGAATGACGTTTTTTACATTTTTAGAAATATTATATGCTAATTCATTGATCGGAATAAAAAGTTCTTTAGGGTCTTCTTTTAAAAAAACGGAATTTCCATAACTCGTATCGGTTGCTTTAAATCGATCGGTCATATAAGTCATATCTAAATCTTTGGTGACAATTTTAATATCATCAAAACTATGTTTTTTCTTTGAGTCGCATAAAATGCATATGATTTCACAGAAAAGTTGGCGGATTTTAGGATTGTTACGCATTCTTAATTCCTGACCGGCATATCCGTTACTAATAATGTCGCGAAAATTATTAATTCGCATTTCTAAATAAATCACTAGTTTAGGATTACCTAAATGAATATATTTACTATAAAAAAAAAGAATGGTTTCCCATAAATCAATATAATGCCCAGCACAAATCAATTCTGCACTCCAATAACATGCAGGTTCAATTTTAGAATAAATTAAACTTTGTATTAATTCTTTACGAACATCCGTTTTTTTAAATTTAGAGAAACTAATCCCTTTGAAATCACCTATACTTCGTAAATCATTTATTTCAACGGGATCCAATTCTGGATTATTTTTTAATTGATTATTCGTATCCATAAATATAAATGATATGTTTTAAATTATTATATGGTATAAATTATATTAAAAAAAAAATAATTATACATATTAGAGAATTCCAATATTTCAATTATGAAAGTAATTAAAAATATAGTCCATACTTATCAAAAACTTCCTCTTTCTGGAAAAATTCTCCTATTTACCTGTGTTTTTTTAATCATTACCGTTTTTTTTAGAGTAGTTGAACAAGCAAAAAAAAATAAATTAGGTCAAAATAGTGGAAACAAGGAAGGTTATGAGCAAAACGATTCTTTTTTATTTAAGACCGATAGCCAAGTATATGATGATTTTTATGCAGAGATTTATGATTATTTGGTATTTAATAATTTAAAAGATGATTATGAAGTCGGTGAAATTATCAATCGCACAACTCCTACGAGTGAAAGTGTAATCTTAGATATTGGTTGTGGAACAGGACATCATGTATGTAAATTGGCTGAAAACGGATTAAATGTTCTTGGGATTGATACATCACCTTCGATGATTAAAAAGGCAAAAGAAAATTATCCACAATATAATTTTTTACTAGGCGATGTCATGAATGAAAATGAATTCAAATCTCGTTCTTTTACTCATATTTTATGTTTATATTTTACCATTTACTATATTGAAGATAAACAACGTTTTTTCAATCATTGTTATGAATGGTTACAACCTGGCGGTTATTTAGTGATCCATTTAGTCAATCGAAATGAATTCGACCCCATATTACCAACCGCCAACGGATTATTTGTTGTCTCTCCTCAGAAATATGCAAAAGAGAGAATTACAAAATCCAAAGTAACCTTTAATGAATTTGTTTATCATGCAGAATTTGATTTGCCAACGGGTTCTCATATCGCAAAATTCAATGAAAAATTCAAATTTAATAATGGTAAAGTAAGAAAGCACGAACATACTTTATATATGGAACCACAAACAACCATTATTAATTATGCCCAAGAGTCTGGATTTATTATTGAAGGGAATATTGATTTAGTTCATTGTGCTTATGAATACCAATACTTGTATATTTTATCAAAACCTTCCTAAGCGTCTCCAACCCCAATTCCATCCCCAATTCCATCCCCAAACCACCTATTTTTTGAGTAAAAACCGAGATTTAAAAAAATTTTTTTCTTTTAGTAGAAAGAAAAAAATAATGTCAAATTTTTATGATTTCTCGGTAAAAATATCATCCATTCCTTTCCTAAGTATTTTTTTTTATACGTCAATCCTTTTTTTTCTTTTGTTTTTTGTATTTCTTTTTTACTTAAAAGTAAAATATGGTTTTTGGGTTTCTCAACCCGTATTCCATGTATACGATTTTTCCTATTACTTTTATCCTCCGGGTATTATTCAACTCGAATTACCTATAAAAAATAAATATACGAATTTCAAAGATATTGTTACTACAACTTATACGGAATTATCTTCTCTCCATAAAACGGATTTGGTTTATTTTATTCAACAACATTATTTAAAAAACGGAGAGAATATTTATCAACCAGAACCAAAGAATATATTTCCTTATTTTGAAGGAGTTACGAATCATAAAAGTAGTCAATCTTCTTTTTCTTCTTTTTCTTCCTTTTCTTCCTTTTTTTCCTTTTATTGGGAAAAGAATTTGATGGAGGATGTTAAAAAAGGAACAGTTATTGAAAATAAAAAAATGATTGGATGTATCACTTCAAGACCGGTAGAAATCAAGATTTTTAAAGGTCGAATACCCAAGGCATCATTAAATGTAAATTATGTGGATTATTTATGTATCGATAAAACATATCGAAAAAAAGGAATTGCACCTCAACTTATTCAAACCCATGATTATAATCAACGTCATTTAAATAAGGAAATACAAGTCTCTCTATTCAAGAGAGAAGGCGAACTGAATGGAATAATTCCGTTGTGTGTTTATACGAGTTACGGATTTTCAGTTTTCAATTGGGGGAAGCCGCCTTCTCTCCCTGCTAATTATTCTCTTTTCGAATTGACAAAACAAAATATGCCATTATTGAATGATTTTTTAAAAGAGACCGAAATGGAATTTGATATTACGATGACCACTCCTTTTTCGAATTTATTAGAATTAATCAAATCAAATAACATTTATGTATATGGGATATTGGAACATGATCGGCTTTTGTCTGTTTATTATTATCGTAAATCGTGTGTTTTCATAGATAAAAATTCTGAAGTTCTTACCTGTTATGCATCCATAAAATCAGAAGATTGTCCAAAGGACGTTTTTGTACAAGGTTTCAAAAATAGTTTTTGGAATATTGCAGATAAAAATAATTTTGGATTTTGTGCAGTGGAAAACATTAGTCATAATCATTATGTTGTTTCAAATTTATTGTTAAAAAACAAGGCAATTATAAAAACACCAACTGCCTATTTTTTTTATAATTTTGCTTATTCGACTTTTTCAGCGGAAAAAGTATTTTGTCCCTTTTAAACCTTGTACCTTTCAAACACCCAAAGGATCGCCCATCGAGACGGGGCTTTGCGATTTATATATCGTCATTCGGCTTTTCCGAATGACTAAAAAATATTTTAAAAATTGTAAAAAATTTTTTAAGTTATATTATATATGTGCGATAATGATGAAAACTATTTGACTATATTAAATATGTATATACCAGATATTTTAAAAAATTTAACATTAGATTATGTTGTAAAAGGAGGACGTTCATTTGATTATTATTTATATTTAAAAAATAATGAAAAAATGATATATTTAACTGATTGGGACATAGCTTGTTATCCTGAAAATATTGAACAAATAAAAAACATAATTATGTCTTATATTATGAAGAAAACATCATTAAATTTGATAACTGAAAAGATTATATCAAATGATAATAAAAAAGGAATACAAATTGGAATACCGAATAATTGTTTTTTTATAGATTTATTTGGATATGATAAAAATGATAAAATATTTGAAAATATAGAAATAGGTGACGATAATATTAAATATATCAACAAAAAATATATGTTAAATGATTTAGAAAATACTTATCTAGATAGGAAAAAAAATATTAGTGAAGAATTAGCAAATTATCGTTTTGAACAATTTAATTTTAAAAGTTTACATGATGATCTATCAAATATACAGTCTACACTATTAAAAAATATAATTGAGAAACAATCTTCGGAAAAAGAAAAAAATGAAACAGAATATAATTTAGGTAATATAGATAAGGAAGAATATGAAGACGACAAAAAGGAACTACATGAAAGAATGATAGGAGATGTAGAATTTTTAGAGAATGAAGCTATGCCCAAAATTAAAAATGATTTAAGCAAATTTTATAGAACAAAAAATAGATATAACAAATTATATAACCTTTCTGGAGGGAAAAAAATAACTAAAATAACTAGAAAATTTAAAAAAAACTTTAGAAAAAGAAAAACAACGAAGAAAAGAAAGAGAAATTACTAAATAATAACAATTGAAAATAATATTTCGATACTTGTAAAATGTACAAAAGGTCTAATATTTCATTTTCAGTTTCCTTCTTTTAGCCTATTTACTAAATCTCCATCATAAAAATTCTATCAGTTCGCCATCATGTATTTTTTATTGATTTTTTTCCTTTTTTTTTTGTTTTTCGTTTCTTTCTTGTTCCGGTTGCACCTCTTCCGGCTCCACCTCCTCCGGTTGCACCTCTTCCGGCTCCACCTCCTCCAGTTGTTTCATTGCATTTAATCATTGTATTTGATAGACTAGATAATAAAAAATCTTTTATGTTAGGATTTTCTAGTGATAAAGATAATGGAATGGCTACTCGGTTCATATTATTCATAATAAAGTCAATCGCCTCCTCTTCGGTTTCCCAACCCAATTCCTCCATTGTATAATCTTCTAATATTTCCTTCAATTCTAGCTCTGAACTTTCTCTTGTTTTTTTATGTTTATTTTTAAAATACTCATGAAAATTTGTTGCATCTTTCACTGTAAAAGTATTTGGTGTTAAATGATTTTCTCTTATAAAATGGTTCAAATCTTCATTATAAACGTGAAAATATTTATACATTGTATAGGTCGATATTGGGTTTTCAGAAAAAGAATAAATATTGCGAATACTTGGTCTTACAAAGCACATTAAATAAATAAAAGCACTTCTTAAATATAAATTAAATTTTTTATTTTCAAAATCCGTATGTGTTTTTGATAATATTTCCATGGAATTATCTTTCGCATGATAACGACCTACAACACTAGATATGCATTTTTTATTATAGTATAAACATAGTATAATATCATAATTATTTTTGTCATCATAAGTTACTGCATCTTTCTCTCGATTTTCATATCTCATTAAATTTAGAGAATATTTTGAACGATCGCATTTTTTATAAAGATCTTGATTTATATTATCTAACCCACTTCGCAAAGCATTTGCTAAAGTATTGTTCATTTTTTACCTATATAATATAATATTATTTATATTATTTAGTAAATTGCTGTCTACATCAAGGATAAGTAACATTAGCGAACATATTTTCCTACTCTTGCAAAAGAATCCACAATAAAAATAATAAAAATTCCTAAAAAGGAATATAAAATAACTTCTTCGGTAACATTATTCGTTTTTTCATCTTGATGTTCTTCTAATAAATGAATCATATAATTTAGTTTTTGCATAAGAGCATCTTGGGTTGTAGATCCGGAATAGGAGCCACTCATATTTTGATAAGCATTTTGCGACGTATTTATTTGGTTACCACTTGCATTTGCATTTGCATTTAAGTAATAATCTGGTGTATTATGGTAAGGAACCTTTTGTAGAGTTTGGTTTACGTTTGAATTATAATGAGGAATATATTTTTTATAATATTCTTCACTTGTTTTTTGATTACCATAATTGGATTGAAAATTATTTAAATCAAGATTATCTTCTTCATCATAAAAAGGTTTAGGTGTTTTTCCTAATATCTCTTGTAATTGAGCATTTGGATTTGGATTTTGCATGTTTTCTTTGATAGGCGGTTTCTGAACATTTGATACTGGCATGGATGGTGGATGAAAATTTGTTTGAAAATCACCCAAATTATCATTCTCGTCATCGTTGACGTTTGAGTTATTGTGGATCGTTTCTAAAACGGAGTTTACTTTATTTGTATCGAAATTTTCTTTAGGATATTTTTTTTGTGTTTTATTATGCGACTGTTTTTTTTTATAATTCGCTTGATCTTCCATATTTTCATTATTTTCAAATGGTGCCGCATACATTGCTAAAGACATTCTTCTTAATAAAAATTAAGATAATAATTTATATTTTTGAATCATTAAATCCGTTCTTTATGAATGATATAATTTTAAAAATTCCTAAAACAATAAAAAAAATATATCTTTTAATTATATGGCAAAAATACAGAAATTGAATAAGGATATGATTGTTTATGTTATTTTATTTTTATTCCTTGTAATGTTTTTTTTAAAACCTGGTTTTTTTTCACAACTTTTTCAAACAGTTTTAGGACGTAGTTTTTTAGTTTTTCTAATTATTTATATCACCTATTGTAATCAAATAGGTGGGACCTTTTTTGTGTTATTTTTAATCATCTTTTACAGCGGCTATTTGAACTATGATTATAGTACGATGGATGAACATTATCAAGCCTATGATAACGAGTTTAATGAAAATTATAGTTTACTTGAAGGGTTTTCTTCTCAAGATAAAAAAAAAACAACAACTAGTCCAGCAACTACTACAACTAGTCCAGCAACTACTACAACTAGTCCAGCAACTACTACAACTCCAGCAACTACTGCAAGTCCAACAACTACTACAACTCCAACAACTACTACAACTCCAACAACTACTACAACTCCAGCAACTACTGCAAGTCCAACAACTAGTCCAACAACTACTACAACTCCAGCAACTACAACTACAAAATCGAATGTAGCATTAGAGGGGTTTGATTTATTAGGGTTCGAAGATACGATGAAAAGAGGTAAACAGTCCAATTCAATATTTGTAAGTAATAAATACTCAATGAATGATCATGTAATGCCTTATGATCATTCTATGTTTTCATATTAAACTTTTTGAAACTAAATAAGTCATGATATAAATATTTAGTAAAGACGACCCGATAATTGATAAGATTAGTAAAATATGTGGCAAAAATTTAATTATTTTATCTTTTAGTATTTTTATCATGTTCTTTTTTTTTTCTTCTCTTTCATTCTTTCTAGTAAAATCATAAGTTTCTCTATTTTGATTTTTTAAGCATTCACCTAATTTGGGTTCAGAAACATAATCAATCGTCGAACTATACCAACCAATTTTTGAAATGGTTCTGGTCGTATCCAAAGGTTTTTTTTCTAGTTCAAAACTGATTGGTGATAACTTGGTTGAAAAATCAAGGTCACGATAATAAATACAAATTCTGCAAGGAGGAATATTTATATGGTTGATTATTTTTTCACAATTCACCATATATAGGAATAAAAAGTAAACCTTCATTAAATTCTTACAATTATAAATGGTATTTTATTTAAACCTTTGAAGATTTAAAACCGCACCCTTTAAAACTACTTAAAGAAAATAAATACTTATTTTATTTATGAAATACGACTAAACATAAGACAGAAGATTTATAAATAATATACTTAAAATTTATTTGTGTATTTTAAGTATATTTAAGATGCCTATGCGATTGAAAAGTGATTTATATAAAAAAGAACAGGAGGAAATAATAGAAAAAATTATATCCATATTAGATTTGAAAAATAAGAATACATATACACTTTATGAATTAGATAAGAATGAAGAAATCCAAAATAAAATCATGGAATTAATACCTGAAATAAGAAAATGGTTTTCGTTTAATGGATTAAAAGCAGTTGGTGAACCAAGTAAAATAAAAAGACCTTGGTTAAGTATTATAAAAAATTTATTAAAATCAAAATATAATATTGAAAGTAAAGATTTTCAATTTACAGAAAACGGAAAATATATTAGAACACATATTTATAGTTTCATAAATTTAAATTAGCGTTTTATATTTTAGTTGAGAAGGCATTTTAACTTGGTTCAATATCCAATCCGCATCTATTTCAATAAGTTGTTCCACACCAAACTCTTTTAATTTTTTTATTTTTTCTTGTGAAAGTGGATTTTTATGGCAAATTTCAATTCCAATTTTCGGTCTTCCTTTATGACAACATACAACATCAATTATTGCAATAGGGTATGAATTATAGTCATTCACACATTCCTGATATGTAGGCATGATAATACAGTTCTTACTCCACATAAAATTATCCACAATATTATAATTCCAACTATCAGTTCCATTATTAAATTTACATATAGGATATTCTAATAATACACCACCACATTCTCCCCAATTATGTCTAAAATAAATATCTCCCAATTCACATACTCCATCGCCTATATCACTATTGTCAAACCATCCCTTTAATATTTGCTTTGCGTGTTTATGTTTGTAGCTTTCATTCTCAATAAATTGTTTAGAAGTCATATTATTATCCTTTATTTATAGTTATTGTTAAATATATTTTATATTATTTTGTTTCAATTTTATAATTTATTCGTTAAATTACTTAAAAATAAAATATTTAGGAATATTATAAGGGATGTCTATAAAAGAAAAACCACCTGATGACTTTTTCAAAGGAATTAAGATTTCCTTGAAAAGTGTATTGAAACATCCTGATATAAATACACCGAAAATAACTAATGCTGTTATTCTTTGTAATAAAATAGTAATTAATGTTTTACTTTTTATGAAACTATACTTATTGAATTACTATGAAATGAATAATACTTTACCAGTTATAGATAAGGTATTTGTGAATTCTTGTATGAAAATTATGTGTAATGAAAAACCACAAGGCAGACCAGCAAAAAAAGAAATTAAGGAACTCAAAGATAACCTAACTAACTTTTACAAAACTGATTTTGAACCACTTATTCAAAATGAAACCCTTGAATATACACATATGAATACCATTTTGGATTATTTAACAATTGATATTCTTACTATGTATGAGAATAATATTAAAAATCATTTTGTAGAATATGTAGAACGATATGTAAATATGGTTTGGAAAAAGAAGTTTATTGTAAGCAAAATAAGGAAACTGAATATTACCAAAAAAGAAAAAGATGCAAAAATAAATAAGTTATGTAATCAATTAAGAAAAATCAAAAATGATTTATTGAATATTGAAACAACACAATACAAATCTCATATTTCTTATCATACATGGATTAATCAACAAAAACAAAGCATTATACCAGTTAAAACATTCAAGAAAAATCTATATTATGATTTGATGTGTAGTCCTATGGATTATTTCCCTTGTATGATTAAAATGATGAAACAAGTAGAAAAAGAAGAACAAACAATTTATAATGTATTTCCTATGCGTAATGAAATAATACCAAAACATATAAGATTAGATACAACTACATTAGTGCATCTTCTTATGACTAAAAAACAAGGAAATAAAAGTGATTATTTAACAGAAGGAAATTTGAAACGAAATGAAAATAAAATTTGGGAATTCTTTTTTAGAACTGAAAGAAAATGTTTCCATAAAAAGCATTATGAATTTCACCATATGATAGAAACAGATGGAATTAGTTGTTCTTTGTTATTATTGCGTAAAGATTTAATTGGTAAAAAACTACCGATGATGAAAAAAGGAATAAATAATGAAGAATATATTGATGAGGTAAAAGATTATTCACAACTACAAAATAAAAAGATTGTATCTTTAGACCCTGGAAAATGTGATTTAATTTACTGCGTAGATGCTGATAATAAAGAAGCAAATAAGTTTAGATATTCACAAGACCAACGCAGAAAAGAAACCAAGAAAAAGAAGTATTCAAAAATTCAATTGAAATTGAAAAAGGAAAAAATACATGGTCAAGGAACGAGTAAAACAATTATAGAATGGGAAACTGAATTATCAAAATTAAACAGAAAAACACTTAACATATCAAAATTTAAGGAATATATCCAAAAGAAGAGTGAAATAAATGGTATGTTATTCAAGTTTTACGAAAAATATATTTTCAGAAAATTACGCTTACAAAGTTATAGAAATACCAAGAAAAGCGAACAAAAAATGTTAAACAATTTCAAACGAATTTTTGGTAATGAAAAAGAAGTTGTAGTTTGTTTTGGAGATTACGAACAAAAACAACAAATGAAATACAAGGAAGCAACCAAAGGTAAAGGAATGAGAACTTTGTTTAGAAAAGCAGGTTTTCAAACTTATTTGGTAGATGAATTTAGAACCAGTTGTAGATGTTCCAAATGTGAAATAGGTATTTGTGCGAAGAATATGGTAATGGAAAATCCAAGACCATACAAAACAGGAAACATTCTCGTCCATGGACTGATTTGTTGTAAGAACGGATGCGGTTATTGGAATAGAGATGTAAATGGTGCTACAAATATTTATAAAATTGCTTATAATGCGATAAATAATAAAGAAAGACCAAATTATTTATCAAGAAGCAACAACTTATCAGGGTTTTTAGAAGAATTCCCAAAATCAAAATTTACACGCCTTGAAATAGGCAAACCTTGAAGTTTCCTTTCATTTTATACAGAAAGGTGCGGTTTTAAATCTTCAAGGGTGTAAGTATGTTTGGTATTATTATAACGGTTCGTTATAATATCTACGATAAATATTTTATCCTATAAATATAAGATTCTCTTTGAAAAATGTCCAAAGTGAAAATACCTAAAATACCACCACCATCTTCCAAATCTATTTTTGAACCATTTACGCATGGATTTCACTTTTTAAATCATCATGTCATGTTTTTGAATAATAGTAAATTTTTCGCAGGTATCATCATGATTTTATTAAACGTTGGTTCAAAATTTATCACCATTCAATTTAGTAAATCTACGGAAGAATATTTAAAATTTTCATTAAGTAAACAATTATTAGTGTTTTCAATGTCATGGATGGGTACTCGTGATATTTATACTGCGTTAGGATTAACTGCTATTTTTACTATTTTATCCGATCATTTATTCAACGAGGATAGTCATTTATGTATCGTTCCTCATGATTATCGTGTATTAAATAAAGCAATGGATACAAATAACGATGGAGAAGTAAGTGAAATGGAATTGGCAGAAGCAATCGCTGTTTTAGAAAAAGCAAAAAGAGAGAAACAAAAAAAAGAAAGACAGGATCATTTTTCAAATTTTGATTACCAAAAAATTCCACCATCTTCTTAGACATTTATAACTATGTTTTCTTCTCTAAAACTCCAAGAAGATGATATTTACTTTTGGTTATGTATTATTATGAATAATTGATAATCCATAAAATAAAATCTTTCTTTCGATAAATATCAAATATTTACTTCTTTTGATTATGTATTATTTAATGAAATATCTTTTAGGATTATTTTATTCCTCTTTATTGTTTTCTTGTTGTGCATTTTTTAAAAATACATTATGGAAAGAAGAGTTTTACTGTAAAAATCCAGAGATTTTGAGTAAACAATCAACCATCCTCTCTTTTTCTAGAAGAGATAATTATCCTTTCTCTCAAAATTATTATGAAGACTATATCAAACGATTGAATTCAAAAAATATTACAGTTCAAACCGATAGTATTTTAGGATTATATGACCCTTTTCATCTTAAAGAAAATGGGAATGGTTTTGGTTTAAGTCAAAAATATATTTACATGAAAAACCAAAGCAATCCTTCAATTAATCCTTCAATTAATCCTTCAAACAATCCTTCAATCAATTCTCCAAACAATCCTTCAATCAATTCTCCAAGGATAAAAATATTTATTAACAAATCATCTCCATTATATCAACAACTAATTTCTGACCAACAAAATGGATTGAATACATCTCTTTCTTTCAATGATCCGATTGAAGATTATCCTGAACTTGATAAAGAGGATGAGGAAAGAAGAAAAAAATTCTTCAAAAATCCATATATTTCTTATGGAAACTTTCCTTCTTCTTCTTCTTCCAGCGAAGATTTAAAGTCAAAGAATTTCGAAGTGATTAAAAATTATAACCTAAAATTCAACGATATTGGTGGATATCAAAATGTGAAAAATGAATTAGATCAGTGTGTGGATATTTTAAAGAATTACCAAAAATATGCCAAATATAATGTACGTATTCCCAAAGGTCTTATTTTCGAAGGTCCACCAGGAAATGGAAAGACCCTTTTAGCAAAAGGATTAGCAGGAGAATCCGGGTGTAGTTTTATTTCTGTTTCTGGATCCGATTTCCAAGAAAAATATGTAGGTGTAGGACCCACACGTATCAAAGAACTCTTTGGTTTAGCTAAAAAAAATATTCCTTGTATTATTTTCATTGATGAAATTGATGCCGTTGGTAGAAAACGATCCACAGATGGCGAGAGTTCTTCAAATGAACGCGATAATACATTGAATGCTCTCCTTGTAGAAATGGATGGATTTAAAAACAATACAGGTATTTTTATTGTCGGTGCAACCAATCGTATCGATCTTTTAGACAGTGCATTAATGCGTCCTGGACGTATTGATAAAAAAATTTATATTGGTGTTCCAGATGCAGTCACTAGAGAAGCAATTCTTAATATTCATATTCAAGGTAAACCTTGTGATGAAACAATTATCTTGAAAGATTTAGTGGAAATCACCGAAGGATATTCTGGAGCTCAAATCGAAAACTTATTGAATGAAGCGATGTTAAATGCATTGAGAGAAAATCGAACTGAATTTAATCATCTCGATTTTGATATGGTATTGAATAAAATGCTTGCTGGTTGGCAGCCAAGTGAACATGAATTTACCGAAGACATTATTGATCATATTGCCATTCATGAAATGGGACATGCGATTATTGGTATTCTCTCAAAACATCATTCGAAAATGTCCAAGGTCATTATTAATCTTTCTTCCCCAAAAAGCCCAGGATATACGGTTTTCGAAACTGATGTTTCAAAAATTTATAAAAGGGAAGCACTTTTTGAGCATTTAATGATACTCCTTGCAGGACGAATTGCCGAAGAAGTATTTTACGATGTTTCGGTAACAACTGGAGCGATTAATGATTTTGAAGAAGCACTTAAATTAGCAGAAAAAATGGTGGTTTATTATGGAATGGGAAAAAGTGTGATTTATCCTAGTTTAAGTGATAAATATAAAGAATTAATTGATGATGATGTGGTTCAACTCATTAATGATGCATACAAGTATGCACAAATCATTTTAATGAAAAGTAAAGCGTTGATTAGTGAAACTGCAGAAATTTTAAAAAAGAATAAATTATTGAAAGCAGACATGATTATGGATTTGATCAATCAAGATTATCCTTATTTATTAGATTTACAAATCTTTGAATAATTCTGGAATGAACTACTATGAATGGGAACCATGCCTTTTTTACATAGTTAAAACATAGTTAAAAATAATAATTTATATCATTATTATTTTTAGGATCATAAATTTATACAGTCATAAATTTATACAGTCATACATTATTTACATTAAAACTTAGATATCTAAACTAATAGTATTTCGATCGGATTTCTGTTTACGTTTATTCGTACGCTTGGGTATATTACCAGAAGATTGAAGTTCTTTTAAATCACTAATACTAATTGTACTACTATCATTCATATTTATACTTGGTATTTCAAATGAGGGTTCAAATGAGGGTCGACCCAAATTCACACTTTTTTCATTCGAAAAATTGGGACTAGGTAAAGAATTCGTCTGAGATTGTGATTGAGGTTCCTGAATATTAATGGTCTTTGTTTTCAATCCAGATAAAATATCGGTTATATCACTCGGACCCTTCATTTCTGGTCGAGATCCGGAAGCATTCAGACGTTTCGATCTTTGTGGTGGTTGAACAGGTTCATTAAAACTTGGACCACTCGCATAATTCTCTCGAATATTAATTCCATCATCTACATAAATACTATTTCCCATTCCTGAACGAGATGCATTTAAATCGGGTCTTGATGCATAATTATTATTTCCTGGACGTCCGTTTGGAACGGGAACCGAGTTTGGACCTTGCGTTGACATTGGGGGAGGTGGTCCACGTCCATAAGGAACTTCTGGCTCTGGGTTCATTACTCCTGACATAAATCCAGAAAACCCTGGATTTGTTTGAGCCATCGAATTCACCGCGGCATTTTGAAAAGAACGCATTAAATCTGGATTTTGACGCAGAATATCATCCATTCCAGGCATCGCAGATTTAAACATCGTATTGGTCATATGAACCATCATCGCACTTCCTCCTAATTGAAACATTAATTTTAATTCGGGAGCTAAAGAAGCACGAGATTTATATTTTTCATACAATTCCCCAAAAATATCATCATAGTCTGTAATATTTTCATTAATTTGTTCACTCCATCCATCAAGTTTAATATCAAATGGATCAAAACGATTATTTAAAAATTCAATACCATTAATAACTGCCATCATCATATTTCCTTGAAATTTCATGGAATTCTGTTTTACCTTTTCATCCATAATTGTTTCATATTCTCCTTGCATTTCTTCTAAAGGCGAATCCATCGAATATTTCTTGGAAAGTTCAACTCCTTTTTTTTCTAAAGCCTCCAATTTTCTTAAAAATTTGAATTTCTCTCTCAATAATTCTTCTTTGGACAATTTCGGTTGACTATTGACCCCTTTGTCTGGGTTCAACGGAATATTATTGAATTTTCCATAACCATCCCATGTTTTTGAGTCGGTACTTGTTTCTGCAGTCGACTTTCCTAAAGAAATCCCTTTTCCATCATTTGAACCATTATCAAATCGTACAGAATGTCTTTCTGTATCACTTGATCCTGGTGAAAAAAAATCCGTTTTTGTATGATAAGAAAACGTATCAGTTTCTTCGGCTAAATTGTTTAATTCTTCTTCTAAATTATTCAAATCATCAATATTAATATCATTATTTCCTCTTCCAGAACCTTCTTTCACTTTATCGTTCATTAAAAGTTCAATACCACCCCCAAAATTTGTTGATCTTAAACTACTTGGTTCTCTTTCATTAAAATCAATATTATCATTAAAATCTAAACTAGAAAGTTCAATCATATCTGACATTTGTGAATACTTACTATCTTCATTAGAAGAATTATTTTTAAGTACTACGAATTTATAATTAATAATTTATAAATTATAAATTGTAATTAGATATTTTTGATCTTTGAAAAAAGAGGCATCTCCTATTTTAAATCTTCATCGGTTTAAATAGTGATGCTACTAAAGTTTAATTTTCCAAAACTTGAGGTAAAAGTATTCCCTATATCTTGGGTATCTTGGTTCATTTGTGAAATTTCATCATTTACATTAAATGCATAACAGCGTTGATCCGCTGCTGTCCAACCAATAAAATCCAAAACCCAATTTACGATAATTCCAAATGTCCAGTTATATAAATTCGTAAAAAAATCAAAAATGAAACCAGGTACAATGTATTTAATCACGCTTATAATAAAAGAAATGAATGAATCAATCATATAAAAAGGCATGCAAGACGGGAGAGAACCAATTTTATTTGCAATTGTTTTTATAATATTGAATATCTGAAGAAAAATATCACCTATCCCTGTGAAAAGTGCTAAAATAGGGTTTACAATTGCATTTTTTAAAATATCGCCAATTTGAGCTAAAACCGATACAAATTTACCTGTAATTAAATCAGTTAATGTATTTTCTATTTGAGTAATGGTACCCATAATTTGACTTGTTATGCTGCCCTTTAAATCATTGGTAACATTTTTTATTTGACTTGTTATACCTTTTTTTAAATCATTGGTTATACTATTCAATTCTTTATCTACGATACCTTTTATATCTAAAGAACCAAGTGACATTTTTAATACTAGTTATTATATTTATTTATAATAATTATTATTTTTATTTATAATAATTATTATTTTTATTTATAATAATTATTATTTTTATTTATAATAATTATTATTTTTACTCTAAAATTGTATATCACTAAAATTGATATCTCCAAATCCCGACGTAAAAGAATTTCCTATATTTTCTGTATCATCCTTCATTTTTGAAATTTCGGAATCAGTATTAAAAGCATAACACCGTCGATCTGCATCCGTCCATCCAATAAAATCCAAAATCCAAATCACAATCACTCCTAAAGTCAAATTATATAAATTATTAAAAAAATTAAAAATAAAAGTAGGTAATATCTTTTTAATAGTGCTTATAATAAAAGAAGTGATTGTATCAAATATATAAAAAGGAATACAACTTGGAAGTGATCCAATTTTATCTGCGATCATTTTTAGGATATTAAATAATTGAACAAAAATATCAGCTATTCCCATAAAAAAAGCCAAGATAGGTTGAATGATGGCATTTTGAAAAATATCCCCGAGTCGAGTAAAAAAAGACGTAAATTTACTTATCAATGTAGTATTAATCTCGTTGGTTACTTCGGAGGTCATATTATTTATTTCATTTTCTAAATTATCTTGGATGCCTGTTTTCATTGTATCAATTTGACCCATTAATGTGTTTTGTATATCATTTTTAATCGCATCTATTTCACTATTGATGATATTTTTTATTTCTGCTTCTGCATTCAACTTATCTTGAATTAATTTTTGAGCCGCTCTTTCTGCGGCTTCTGCTTCTTTTTTAGCTCTATTTGCTGCGTCTTCTGCTGCTTTTTTAGCTCTATTTGCTGCGTCTTCTGCTGCTTTTTTAGTTGCATTATAAGCACTAACAAAAGGATTTTTAGGTTTCGAATGTTTTCCACCCATTCGTTTTAATATATTCCGTCTAAAAAAAAATATAATATATTCTTATTCTTATCAATGGAAACGGAAGACATTTACTTTCCAAAAAAGGAAGAATTTAGTTTTTCTGAAATATACCAATACCCTTGCAAAAAACAATCGGCTAAATCATCTTTTTTTTTATGTTTTTGAAAATGTTCAAGATTTTCTTGAAAAAAGGAATTTTGATTTAATATTTCGATGCATTTTTCGATCCCTGCCTTTTTTCGATCTTTATAATCCATTTTCTCTCCTTGTGATTTTTTTTCTTTGTCTTTGTCTTTTTGGTTGTTGTCCTTTTGGTTGTTGTCTTGGATTGTAACCTTTAATTTATTGGCAGAAGAAATAAAGTCAATATCGTTGACATTTCCTTTCATGATAAAATATTGAGAGATCATTCCTTGAATTGTTTTCATACGGTTCGCAATTGGACTAATTTGATTTTCAATAATGACATGATCGATAATAAATGGTTCTAAAATCTCATTCTTATAAAAAAAATCATCTAATTTGCTTTGAATATTTTGTCCAATGGTAATAATGTCTACTTTCGAAGCATTCACCGAATGAATTGTTTCTAAACAAATATTTTCTACGTAATCATTTAATAAATGAATTAAATCTGTTTTTTTCGTTTTATTATCGTATTTCAAATGATATTTATCTGCCATTTCAAAAAGTTTTTGAATTTTTTGTTTATTAATAAAAGAAGATTTCAATTCATTCGTAGGAATTAAAAAATCCGTTTTTTTGGCATGTTTTAAACAGTAGCATTTGTTTTTTTTAATAAATTTTGCAGGTTTGCCGCAAATGGACCCATCCATCAAATCATCCTCTATTTTTTTATTTTTATTATTCGATTTTTTGGATTTCTTCTCCTTCTCCTTTTCCTTTTCAATATATTGACATATCGATAGTTCTTTTTCACCAATATTAAGAACATCCCATTGTAAAATTCGAAAAAAATCTTCACCTTCTTTTTTTTCAAAGCAACAAACAGCTAAATTCTTAATACCAACATCAATACTAATTATTCTCATAAAAATAAGAATAATCAAACAAGAGTAAAATTATATATAAAATTATATATTATAATAAGCTTATAATATCTAACTAATTATATCTAACTAATTATAAATAAATACATTATAAATTTAAATCATTATCTTTTTTATTATAACTCTACATACGACTACAAAATAGGAAAAATGCTTACGAATTTTCTAAATAAATAGAAGGTGCAATTAATCTTACATTTAATTGTTCTCGTGTTAAATAAGGGTTTTTCAAATCACTATTTGTATAACCATAACCAGGCTGATTATTATCAAATGTATTTTTATAAAGATAAGGTACATTATTCGATGGTGTTTTGCCAGTATAAACATGAGGATTTAATCCTAAATCATAACAAGCTTCTTCACCATTATATTTCATAATTTGAAGTCCGTTGTGTTGCATATATTGACGATATGCCCAATTCGATTGAATATTTTCTTGTTTTTGAATACGACGATTAATCACGGCATCCGGTTGCCAAGAAGCGTAATTTCTACCATCAGCCATAATTGGCGGGAAATTAAAGTGGATATTATTTGATCCCGAATAACAAGTTGCCCAAGACATTCTTATATATATCCACTTTTTAAAAATCCACTTTTTAAAAAAAAGTGGAGCAAAAAACCTTGGAGTGTTTTAAGAGAGTAGGGTAAAAATATATCCTGGATTTTTGCTCCACTTTTTTTTAAAAAGTGGATTTCTAAAAAGTGGAAGATAATAACTTGAACATGTCTCCTTTCTTCATTTTATTCACCTCTTCTAAATTTGCTAAACCTTTTTGAATAACTAGATTTTTTAATTGAGTTACAGAAAGTTTTTTATAATCACTACTAATTACATTTTGGTCTAAAGAAATATTTATCGATTTTAAATCACTTGATAAATTTTCATCTTTTGTATATAAAGGTTCATTTTCGATGATGAACGTTTTTGTTTCATTTAAATCTTCTTCATCTACTAAAACTTCTTCACCTAAATCATTTAATTCTTCTAAATTTTGAATATCTAGATCTTGATTTTTTTCTTGCTCTTCATCATCTTCATCCTCATCCTCATCCTCGTCTTCATCCTCATCTTCATCTTCATCCTCGTCTTCGTCCTCATCCTCATCTTCCTCATCCTCGTCTTCCTCATCATCATCCTCGTCTTCGTCATCGGAAACCTCGATCTTATTTGAATAATTATTGACATTCGTATTCGGTAAAATAGATACAGAATGTATATTGTTATCAGGCGTATTTATATTTTGTGTTGATCCATTCATAATATAATGAATTCGCATATTCGCATTATTTAATTCTTCAGTAATGGAAGAAACTAAACTAAACATGGAATTTATTTTATGATTTTGTTCTCTTATTTTATTTTCAAAATAAAAAATTAAAAATGAAAGAGATAACAATAATATTCCTAAAAACATAAAAAAACTTGGGTTAAATAATTCAGTTAAGGTCATTTATATTCTTATAAAAGAAATAGATTATTTAAATCTTTGAATTAACGAATTGTGTTTGATCCAAAATTTTCTGTGGATAATTCATATCTTTTAAAATCTGTATTCCTCCTTGGACGGTAGAAATCCCTTTTTTCAATTCATAAGTATATTTAATACTTGAATTTAATTCCGATTTTTCAACATCCATATGAAAATTTTCAATTCTTTTATTTTTACCTAGTTTCTTACATGCTTTGATAAAATGACTGGTTAATACACAAGAAATATTTTTATATTTTACAAGATAATCAATAAACGCAACCGTACTTAAAGTCGCTTCTTCCGGATTGGTTCCCGAATAAATTTCATCGAAAGCACAAAAATGTCTCTCCTCCTCCTTATTTTCTTCCACCGATTCAAGAATTTCTTTGCAACGCTTGGCTTCTGCTTGAAATAAACTATCCCGTCCAGAAGTATCTGGGATATTTAAGTAACAATGAATATAATCATACGGTTTAAAATAAGCATAACTATAAAATCCACATCCAAATTGCTGGGTTAATAAAATATTAATTAAAATAGATTTTAAAACGGTTGTTTTACCAGAAGCATTCGGACCAGTTAAAATAAGATTTTTATCCATCGACACCGTGTTTTTAATTGGATTATCATCTTTTAACACCGCATAATAATTATCTTTGAACAAGGGTTCTTTTTCCTTGTCTCCTTTTTTCTCTCTTTTTCCCTTTTTCTCTTTCTTTTCTCTCTTTTGAAATTCAGCAAAACATATTTGTTTCTTTGAAATATTTTCTTGGATCCCTTCAATACAATCAAGATAGGTATGAAATTCAAAAGAATATTCCATTAACTCTTGATACTCTACCTCATCATAAAATTCATAAAAACATTTAAGAACATAACCAATTTCAAATATTTTATTCCATGACCCAATTGAAAAAATAGAAAATTGATAAGTATGAATTTTATCTAGTTTATCATATAGATTGGAAAGTCGAATATGTTTTTCTTTTAGATTTCTATTAAATGATCCATGGGTAGTTAATGAAGTACTATAAGATAAATATTGATCTATTTTTAGTAATGTATGATGAATGTATTTTTTAATATTTTGTATATAATCATGTATTTTACTCATATTCATGTGAAAGCGAATACATAATAAAAAATTCTGATAAATCGAAAATACGTAAAAAAGGGCGGATACGATTAAATAAATTTTTTGGTTCATCTCAACAGAATGAAATTCAGTAAATAACTTTCCAAAGGCATGGTTCGATGCAATTATTTTTAAAATATTAAAATATTCATTGATTGAAATTTCTAAACCTTTCATTTGAATGATAAAAAAAGGAATAATTAAAATGAAAACAGGCAATAAGAGAGATAAAACCGGTGCACTTAAATTATAGATACTCATTATTTGTAAAAACAATTCCGACTTGTTCAAAAACTCCCAAATCGACCAATCTATGTAAAAGTATTTTTCTTTAAATCCAGTATCTTCTTTGATTTCTCTCCACGAATCGATGACAGTCGATAAATCGATGTTTTCATTCTCTGTTATTGCATTATCCATTATTGCATCTTTGAAAGGTTTGTATTTTTTAAATAAGGTTTGATAATCTTTTAAAAAATCAATATCTGTCGTGTAATATTCTGTCATTTTTTCCACCATTTTATCGAGATATACATTTTTTAAATTTTTATTCGTAAGATCTAAATTGAAAACGTGATGATATACTGATTTTTCTTTATCCAAATGATCTTCATTTTCTGTATGTACCAATTCCAAATCCTTGATAATATTTTGCTTCAATATTCTTTTTTTTTCATTGTAAAAAATAGGTAATTGGAATATTTTCATTTCGGTTTCTATTTCTGTCATTTTATAACAGAAATAGAAAAATAAAAAAGGTGTTTTACGAAATAGAGCGATTTACTTTTTCAAAACACCAACACATAAAAAAGACAAACAAAATACAATTAATTTTGAAAAAAGGTTAAATCCGCAGGTAATTCTTTAATTTCACACGCATAATATTGTTCAATTTCTTTTAATTTTTGAACATCACGACGAGTAATAAAATTAATACCAGAACCTTTTCTACCCCAACGACCACTACGTCCGATACGATGTAAATAATTATATATATCTTTGGGAATATCATAATTAATCACCGTACTTACTTGTTGAATATCAATCCCGCGTGAAGTAACATTCGATGATATTAAAACACGCGATTTACCATTACGAAATTCTAAAAATGATTTCTCACGCGTATTACGATCCATATTACTATGAATACAGCATACCGGAAAACCATCTCGTGACATAAAATCGTATAATTCTTCTACCCGTCTTACACTATTACAATAAATGATACATTGGGATAAAGAAATATGTGAATACAAGTCTTTCAACGTATCATATTTTTGATATTCATCTTCAACAGCAACATAATATTGACTAATACCTTCTAAAGTAAGTTGTTCTGATTTTACGATAATTTTCACAGGATCTCTCATAAATTTATCGGTTATCGAAAAAATATTTGGGGGTAAGGTGGCGCTAAATAAAGCCACTTGAATATCATTATTCAAATATTTAAAAATATTATATATTTGTTCTTTGAAACCTTGAGACAAAAGTTCATCCGCTTCATCTAAAATAATAAGTCGAACCGTTTTTGTATTGATTTTATTACGTCGGATTAAATCATACAAACGTCCAGGACAACCACATAATATATGTCCAGGTGATTTTAATTGTTCAATATTTTCATCTACCGAAGAACCTCCAAAGAAGGTTTGTACTTTTAAATTTGACATCATACTACCAATTCCACTAACTACAAAACCTGTTTGAATTGTCAATTCACGTGTAGGGGAGATGATAATTACTTGAGAAGTAGGTTCTTCGATTTTTAACATACTTAATGCACCAATTGAAAAAGTTGCCGTTTTTCCAGTTCCTGATTGGGCTTGTGCAATGATATCTTTTCCCATCATAATCGGTTTAATTGCTTTTCTTTGAATAGGACTTGGTTTTTCATAACCATAAGCATAAATACCTCTTAAAATAGAAACGTCCATTTCTTCTAATTCGTCCCAATTTTGAATTTCATAATTGGGTTCTTGTTTTTCGTTCACTTCCTTTTCCTCCTTTTCCTCCTTTTCTTGGGCTCCTTCTTGATTGTGATTATCATCTGAATTTTTTTTCATTATATAATATATTTTATTTATGTTTAAGTTTATTTAAAAATGAATATAAATAAAAAAATTGATATAAATGAATAAGAATATATTTATTATATAATTGATATTTATCAAACATGGAAATACAACAACAATATTCATTACAAGATTTTCGTAGTATTATATCTAATGGTTTTCAATTTGAATTACCTGATGTAACCTTAAAATTAATAAATGAATTGTCGAATGAAGTTGGATCGCCAACTTATGTAAAAACGCCTATTTTTCAAAAAAAAGAAATGTTATTAAACTCAAACTTAATCAAAGGAGATAATATACAAACAGTAAATAATTTTACAAAATTTCCATGCAACTATTCAGAAAATAATTCTTCTTATCGAAAACGTAAAGGAGGAGGTAAAAATATGGAAATGGTAAATAATGAGGACTGGGAAACCATTCGTACCTTTCATACTACAAAAATGGAACAAAAAACCGGGAATGATGCACAATTTGATGTGATCCGTTCTTATTTAAATAAATTGACGGATAAAAACATGGAGGAAATGACTTCCCGTATTATTCATATTGTAGAAGAAATGAAAAAGAATGAACCTGTTGAAAATATATTAACGATTTTATATAATCAAATTTTTGAAAATGCTTTTAGTAATCGTTTTTATTCGAAAAATTATGGATTGTTATACTCAAAATTATTAAAAATGTATGATTTACCAGATATTGAGAAAAAACAACTGGATGATTTATTGAATAAAATTCAATTATCAATTCAAAACATCGAATTTGTAGAAAGTTCGATTGATTATGACAAGTTCTGTAAAATAAATAAAGATAATGAAAAAAGAAAGGCAATGTGTGAATTTTTAATAAATTTAATAAAACAAGAAATGGTTGAAAAAGAAGTAGGTGTACAATTATTAAATCAGTTATTCGACACTTTATTTAAATTCATTCCTTTAAATGATAAGAAAAATGAAGTCGATGAAATTTCAGAATTGATTTCTATTTTATGGAAAAAGGACTTTTATCATGTAAATATTGAACATACACATGGATTTTTGAATAAAATTACATTATTAGCAAATGCGAAAACCATCCATTATTTGAGTTTAACCAATAAATGCATTTTCAAATTTATGGATATGATCGAAATGTAAATGTTCCAAATTATAAAATAAAAATCATAAAATAAAAATCATAAAAAAAAATTCAACAAAACTTTCAAATATACTTAAAAACAATATATTTTTATTATACATTAGAAATAATAAAAATGTCCGATGCAAATATTTTTTTTACTTTAGAAGAAGATAGTGAAGAAATAAATCAACCAGATAATCATATCGTTCCTTGTTTTTGTCAAGGAGATATAATATGTGTTTTTTGTATCAAAGAAAAAGAGGACGAGGTAAAAGAAAATTCGGATTTTACTTTTTTAGAATTCAATATCGATGACGAGTTATTTTCTAAAAAAGTGAATTATCAAGTAAATTATACAGTAAAACAATTGCTCATGATATGTGATTACTATGGTTTATTAAAGGGATTAAAAGGCAGAAATAAAAATAAGAATGAATTAATTGAATTATTGGTTGAATTTGAAAATAATCTAACGAATTCCGATATTATTTATCAAAGAAAAAAACTATGGTTTTATTTGGAAGAGTTGAAAAAGGATGCTTTTATGAAAAAATATATATGGACCAACTAACCAACTTTTAGAAAAAGTTGGGCAAAAACCCGATAGTATATTCTCAGTCCAACTTACCAACTTTTAGAAAAAGTTGGGCAAAAACCCGCTAGTATATTTCATATTAACTCATCAATGTTTTGCCCAACTTTTGCTAAAAGTTGGTAAGTTGGACTGAGAATATACTAGAGGGTTTTTGCCCAACTTTTGCTAAAAGTTGGTTATTTAATTTTATATTAAATTATATTAGTAATGGTATTATCTAAATTAAACCCTGATGTAAGTTATCCAGAATTAAAATCGGTAGACGCAAATGATTTTCAAAAAGAAGCAAATTTATATCAAATTACCGTACAAGGGATCGATATTATTATTGCAATCGGAACCGCTAAAAATACCTATGATGAAAAGAATATTTTATATTTTCCTATTTATTTAGTAAAAGAAAATGATAAAGTTGTACAAATCGGTGTTTATGAAATTAAAGCAAGTGATTATTTGGTTTTTTTAAACGATGATGAATTAGACATCGATCGTCTAGACGATCCGATTATGTATAGTTATGTGAATAAAGATTGGTTATTAAAAACAAGGGTTAATCCAGAATCTGAAAAGGAAGACGAAGTGGAAGGAGAAGAGGAAGAGGAAGATAAAGAGGATAAAGAAGAACAAGAAAAAATAGAAGCCTATGAAATTCCAGAAGAGAGAAAAGATATCTTTGTCCAAACTCAAGGTATCATGATTCCCGGTTTATTGGAAGAAGAAACAAAAGAATTTTCTAAAAATATAAGGGATACTTTTCGAGAGACAAACGACCATAATTGGGTACAAAAATATATGAAAAATCCAAATTATGAAATCATCGATAACGAAGGGTCCGGGGATTGTTTTTTTGCTACCATTCGTGATGCATTTTCCAGTATTGGACAACAAACTACCGTAGCAAAATTGCGAAAGAAATTAAGTAATGAAATTACCGATGAAATATTTTTCGGATACAAAGAACATTATGACATGTATCATACGGCACTTATCACTGATACGAATATGATTAAAGAATTAGATGCTCAATATCGTTCTATTCGAGAGAAATTTGAACAGGTATTTGACCGGGATGAGAAAAAAATGCTATTAGAAAATGCGAAAAAAATAAAAGAAGAACATGATCGATTAATCCATGAAAAAAAAATAACTTCTCAAATACTTTCTGAATATAAATTTATGAAGGGAATTGATCATATTGAAAAATTCAGAAAAAAAATTCAGTCTTGTGAATTTTGGGCAGATACGTGGGCTCTCTCTACAATGGAGAGAATATTAAATATAAAAATTATTCCTTTATCTTATGAAGCGTATCAATCAAAGGATTTAAATAATGTTATCCAGTGTGGACAATTAAATGATACGATATTAGAAAATAAAGGCGTTTTTCGCCCAGAATTTTATTTCATGTTAGATTATAACGGTTCTCATTATAAATTAATTAGTTATCATAATAAATCGATTTTGAAATTTTCTGAAATACCTTATGATCTCAAACGAAAAATTGTGGATAAATGCATGGAGAAAAACGCGGGTCCTTTCTCTCTTATTCCTGATTTTCAAAAATTAAAATCGAATTTAAACCGAGTACAGAATTCAAAGGAGGATAAAATGGAGGATAAAATGGAGGATAAAATGGAAGACAGTTATGAATTAAGTGAAGCTAAACTACGCGGATTATATGATGACGACGTTGTCTTTGTTTTTTATAATAAATCGAATGATAAACCACTTCCAGGAAAAGGTACAGGAGAGAAAATTCCGAAAGATCAATTAAAAGAATTTGCTAAGTTGGCGAGTATTTCCCAATGGCGTAAAAAATTATCCAATTTTTGGATTACCCCTTTTACTTTAGATAACCATAAATGGTCTTCGGTAGAACATTATTACCAAGGAAGTAAATTTAAAAAATTAAATCCCGATTTTTACTTGAGTTTTTCCATCGATTCCGGGACCGAACTTTCCAAGGATCCAGAAATGGCAAAAGCGGCAGGAGGGAAAACGGGAAAATATAAAAGTGAACTTTTAAGACCAAGAGAAGTAGAAATCGATGGCGACTTTTTTGGAAAAAGAAACCATAATATGATGAAAGAAGCACAATACGCGAAATTCTCACAGAACCCAGATTTAAAAGAATTATTAATTGCAACTAAAAAAGCGAAATTAATGCATCATGTTCGAGGTAAACAACCTGAACCTTACGATGAATTAATGGAGATTAGAGAAGATTTACAGAATAAATGAAATATGAAATATAAAATATGAAATATGAAATATAAAAAATAATAAAAATAAGAATAATAATATAAAAATAATTCATCAATTTTATATTATTATGTGGTTTGATGATCAAGAATATGCAGCTTATAACAATTATGAAACTTTACTTATTGAACCTATTATACCTTCTTCTTCCATAATAAATGATAATAATAATAATATTATTCCAACAAACAGTTTTTTATATAATGCGTTGAACCAATCTTTTTCGGTAGAGCAATTATTAGATCAATACAATCGTGATTTGCTTTCAATTATTAAAGAACAAAAGGAACAAGAAGAAGACGAAAAAGAAGAGGAAGAAGAACAAGATGATAACGAGAAAGAAGAAGAAGACAAAAAGTTACTGATTTTTAAAAAAGAGGGTGAAAATAAAAAAATCCTTCCCAAAAGAAAGAAGAAACCATCGGATATTAGTTTAACCGAGGCAGAATTTTTAGAAAAAATAATACTCATAAAAGATAAAATAGCAAAATTATACAAAGAATATAATATTTTGAAAAAAAAGTTGGAAGAACAGGATACGGAAATAAATGAAATACTTGCGATGAAAGATAAAAATCAAGAATTACATAAACTATTAAATAAACGTTTTTATATAAGTTGTATGGAAAATGATTCAAGAGTAACTAGTATTCAAGAAAGAGAGAAAAATACGAATGAAGTATTAGAGGAGATTTATAATGTGAAAAAAAAAGAGAAAATAATATTAAACATGAGAATGTTTAAAATACAAGATATGATTTTAATGTTGAAAAAAATCATTTCTTATCAAAATGACGAAAATGGTTCGATTGTTAATCCAAATGAATATATTTGTACGATTTGTGCGGAAGACAGAAATGTGAAATACTGCATGGAACCTTGTGGTCATCTTTTTTGCGATGCATGTAGTTTTCGTATTCAGAACAATTGTCATATTTGTAGACATCGTGTTAATAAGAAAATAAGAATGTACTTTAATTAATTGATGAATTATTTTGTCGATAAACTTGTCGATAAACTTGTCGATGAACTTATCTACGTACTTACTGGCGGATATGGACATGTATTGGCTACATTTTGTGTAACATAAGGTATTGGTATAGGTACATTAACAATAATATCTGTATTTGTCTTTACGTTTGAGTTTGTATTTGTATTTGCATTTGTGTTTGCATTTGTATTTACATTTGTATTTGCATTTGTTGTTGCAATTGTATTTGTTGTTGCTTCACTTTTTTTTACAGGTAATTCGACTGATTTATTTACCACATAGTTTTGAGTAGGCAAGTCATTTTTATAAACCATTTCCCCTTTTTCTCGTGGGGGTGTTTGAATACTATACATATGAATAATAATCGTGTTTGTTAGAAGAAAAAAAAGAATGAGAATTCCAATAATAATAAAAATCCATGTAGTTTCCATTGTTATAAAATATATTATGATAAAAATATAAAATAAATAATATAAATAATATAAAATAATATAAAATAATATAATACTTTACTATTATAATAAAGTATTATAGTAAATCATGATTACGACACCAGAAAGTGGATTTTTAATTAAATATTTTACAAAATTAAAAAATAAATCATTTGATCATGAAACCAGTAAAAATAAAAAAAAAACGGATTTCATATTCACTCACATTTTCGAAGATTTAAAGATCATTCAACAAAAAATCACCTCCAAAAAAGATTTATATCGTTTTCAAATTAAAAAAATAAATAACATTCGACAAATTCCTAAACCAAGAAATTTTAATCAAAAAGGGTTCCCTGAAGATATTCGTAAACATATTGAAAAAACCGTAATTTACCAAATTGAGTATTTATTTTCTCTCGATGGAAGAAATATCAAAGTACATTTTATCTTGGAAGAACAAGATATTAGTCAATCCATTGATTATTTTTCGCAATCAATTGAAAAAATGATCTTATGGTTATCTTTTATTGATAAATATTCTTCTAAAAAGTGTTCAAAAACGCTTACTATTTATATCTATATGACTTCTTTATTGAAAACCTTACCAACTTCAAACATAGACATTATTGATGAAAATCATGCAAATACCGCATTTACCTATACATGTATTCCTGTATCTGAAATTGTTATTTTTCGTAAAGAAGAATGGTTCAAGGTTTTTTTACATGAAACATTTCATAATTTCGGACTGGATTTTTCAGGAATGAATAATGATTATTGTAAGGAACATATACTCTCAATCTTTGACGTGACAAGTGAGGTTAATTTATATGAAGCATATACCGAATTCTGGGCAGAAATAATGAATTGTTTACTGACTAGTTTTTTCTTTACACAAAACAAGAATGATCTCTCTGGATTTTTATCAACGACTTACTTTTTAATCGATTTAGAGAGAAAATTTAGCTTTTTTCAAATGGTAAAAGTACTCGATTTTATGGGATTGACATATCATGATTTATATTCTTTGTCAAAACAATCCCAAATAAAACGTAATACTTTTTACAAAGAAAACACGAGTATATTAGCATATTATGTGATAAAAACAATTTTAATAAATCAATATATGGATTTTATTGTTTGGTGTGATACATGTCATTTTTCTCTCTTGGATTTCAAGAAAACGATGAACCATCAAAAAGAATTTTGTAAATATATTGAGTATCATTACAAAACAAAGATTATGTTAGAAAGAACACGTGAAATGGAAGAAGTGGTCGATCATATGAATGCGAAAAAAAAGAACGCAGATTTTTTGAAAAATACGATGCGTATGACTTTATTGGAAATGGTATCAGAATGAGTTTTTTATTTGTTTTATTTGTTTTATTTATATTTTCGTTTATTCATTCGTTTTCATCTTTATTTTCAATTATTTTTGTTGCACGTTTTTTGTATTTTCGTTTATATAATTTGGCTTCTTTCCCACACATATCATCGTATTGTCTTGCAGTTGCGGCATGTTTATATTCTTGATCCAAATTTTTAGAGACAAGAAAATACATATCTTCTCGAGGAAATAAAGAACATTTACCATATTTAGTATCAATCGTACTATCTAGAAAGTGTTTACAATTTACACAGAATTTTGTTTTTTTTAGAGAGTTACATGAAATCATCATCCACATGATAAATAAAAAACAAAACATTCTTCTTTTTCTAACTTTATCTATAATATGATATATTTATTTTTTATATTTAAATCGTTTTGTAAGTTTATCGTTTTGTAAGTTTATCGTTTTGTAAGTTTATCGTTTTGTAAGTTTATCGTTTTGTAAGTTTATCGTTTTGTAAGTTTATCGTTTTATAAATTTATTATACATTTTCATTATCATTTTCATTATCATTATCATTATGATAACAAAATTGAAACTGAAAATAAGAATACACGAGAATGATTAATTATAAACAACCTTTATTGTGAATTGTTCTTTATTTATGGGAATTCGATTTTTGAACCAATATTTTAAAAAAGAATGTAAACAAGGAATACAACAAATTCATTTGAAATCTCTTTCAGGAAAAAAAATTGCAGTAGATACAAGTATTTATTTGTATAAATTTTTAGCAGATGGTGAAGAAGCACTTATCGAAAATTTATTGACCATGTTGAATTTATTTAAATATTATAAAATAACACCCATATTCATTTTTGATGGAAAAGTACCTGCTGAAAAAAAAGCATTATTAGAAAAAAGAAAAGAGGATAAAAAAACCGCGGAAAATGAATATTATTTATTGAAAGACAAAATGGAGAATACTTTGTTGGAAAAAAAAGGAATTCAACAACAAATGGATGAATTGAAAAAGAAGTTTGTTTATTTGAAACACGACCAAATCGAAATGGTAAAAAAATTATTCGATGCTTATGGCACCGATTATATTGTTTCTGAAAAAGAAGCGGATGAATTATGTGCTTATTTAGTGGTAGAAGGTTTTGTTTGGGCATGTTTGAGTGAAGATATGGATATGTTTGTTTATGGAGTTCCGCATGTATTGCGATATTTAAGTTTTGTTAATCATAATGTGGTTCTTTATGATTTACCGAAAATATTAGACTGTTTAAAAATGAACCAAGACGAATTACGTGAAATATGTGTTTTATCCGGCACAGATTATGATATTCAAATGAAAACAACTCATAATTTATATAGTAGTTTAGATTTATTTAAAAAATATAATGTAGATAAAAATATAATTTCAAATAAATCATCTACTACCTTTTATAATTGGTTAATGGAAAATAATAATTTTACAAATCGTGTTGAATTTGAAAAATTATTAGAAATAAAAAATCGTTTTGACATTAATAAATCGGAACATTCATGCAAATTTCAAAAAGAATTGCAAAAAATTAATGTTTTTAAAAATAAAAATATGGTTAAAAAAACGTTGGAAGATTTATTGAAATATCATGGGTTTTTATTTTGATTTTATATCTTTATCTTTGGATTGTGTAATCTATATAACAAAGTAATAAAGTAACACCACTTAAATAAATGTCTACTGAAAAAGATTATTCTTTTTATAAAATATATATTAAATACGATTTAAAGTTTTCCAAATTATTTTTTAAAGAGAATTAAAAAATGAGTAAAAATAAAAAACCTACCTTAGATTTAAAAAAAAAACAATATGATCGTGAGACTTTAAAAAAACACATTTATGAAGTGAATTTATGGGATATTTTAAGAACACAAAAAATAGATGTTACCTTTGCAGTTCGATATATTTTAAACTCGAATTATCAATTAACTTCAAGTGAAAAATTAATTACTATGAAAGATATTCTTTTTTTTCAACCACATATTAACAAATATGATTTGGAAGAAGAAATTAAGTTATATGAAAGCGATGATGATAGTATTGATCTTTTTCAGAATTTAGAAGATTAAATTAAAATCAAAAACATGATATATTCATTTGAATATCATGTTTTTTTATTGTTTTTTATAAGGTTTTTTATAGTGTTCTTATAGTGTTTTTTATAAGGTTTTTTATAGTGTTTTTTATAAGGTTTTTTATAGTGTTTTTTATAGTGTTTTTTATAGTGTTTTTATAATGGTTTTAATATTTAAGCGGATGAAACTTCAGCCTTGACACTTTTTGCAAAGTGTGGGCTCATGTATTTTTGTAAATTAAAATAGGTAAGTTCATCCTTATCAGTTAACTTTAAAAGAGAAGCAAGTTTGGTATCAGGATTAATCTTTCTACCGTTTGCCTTATCTTGAAGATTATGACTACGAATATAAGTATTAATATCACGGGTTACTTCAGTACGTGCCATTTCTGAACCGGTTGGTTTATCTAAAAAATTAGCTAATTCATCACTAATAAGGGTTGGCTTGACAAATCCAGAAGGTGCACGAGTTCCAGTTCTCTTTGCACGTTTAGAATTCTTCTTTTGGTTTAACTTGATTTCACGTTGATACTTCTTTTCTAAAGTACGGAAATCATTCTTTAAAGAAGAAACAAGAGAACTTAATTGTTGGATCTTTGCAACAAATTCAAGAGATAATTCATTTAATGCAGAGTCGACATTTTCTTCAACTGGAGCAACAGGGGTAACAACATCACCTGCAACAACAGGAGTAGCAGAAGCTTCCACTTTAATTTCAGAAGTTACTTTTGGAGCCCTGACTTTCTTGACCTTTGTTACTGTTTCAACATCAGGAGCAAGGACAACAGGTTCAGGAGCAGCAACTTTTTTACTAACTTTTTGTTTAGAAACTACATTTTCGGTTTGAACAGGAGCAGAAGTGGTTTTGGTTTGTTTAGGCATCTTACTTATTATACTATACCTAAATAAATACTTTTTAAGTACTTTAACGCAAAATAATATATATTCAAATGCAATATGTAGTAAATTTTTTAATTCTTATTATTTCTAAATAAATGAACGATTTTTTTTATAAAAAATGAAAAAAATAAAAAATGAAAAAATATTTTAAATTATCAATATAATATATACATTACTTCAAAATATTATGGCGAAAAGTAATAAAAGTACAAAAAAAAACATGTTACTCAATCAAAAGACACGTAAAAACAAGTATAAATCTGAAAACTATAACTCAACTTCTATCTTCGAAAAAGAAGTTACTAAAGTTTTTCTAGAAATGATTATCATGATTAAATTATGGCACTGGAAAACTCATAGTTATGCTACTCATAAAGCAACTGATGAATTATATAGTAAATTGAATGAAAGTATGGATAAATTTATTGAAGTTCTTCTTGGAAAGACAAATACTCGTATTGATTTGTCTAAACAAAAAAGTCTACCGTTACTTGATTTTACCAATACAGGTGCGTTTAAAAACAAGATTTTTTGGTTTAAAAGTTATTTGGTCGATTTAGATAAAAATCATTTTATGAAAAAAATGTCAAATACTGATTTATTGAATATTCGAGATGAAATATTAGCAAATTTAAATCAATTCTTATATTTACTCAGTTTTCATTAGAATAATAATTATATTTCAAAGAAGGTAATTATTATTTTTTATAACCTTTTGTAAACTATAACCTTTCGTCAAGACAATCATTCTTTAGTGGCAAAACGATTGATACAACCACGGAAGAGCATTTGCTGCTTCTTGATTTACAATCGTAAGAGCTCCTAAAATATAATAAGCACCAAGTGCTTTACTATCACGATCTATCCCAGAAGTAACTAGTTTTTCAATAATTTTTAAAATATTTTTTTTGAACACAATTGTATTTTCTTCCACTTGTAAATAAGTTAAATGAAAAGTCATTAAAAAAAGACCATTCGGCGGTAAAATATTACTTTTAACTTCATCTGATAATTGTGTCCGATAATTCCAAATATCGATCAACTCTCTTGTAAATCTTATCAATTGATGACGATTTAATGAAAGAAACCATTTTGCATCGCTATAATTTCCAAGCTCATCTATTTTTTGAAATAACGATAAACAATCTAATTCGAATAATTTATCTTCACTCAATATTGGGAATTCATCTTCGATACTTAATTGGATAGGAAGATTTAAAATATGACTTAACCGAATAATTGTTTTTACTTTATTGATTACTTCGATTGATATTTTATTACGATTATAAGGGTTGGATATAAAAGGTAATTCTTGTTTTTCACTTTTTAAAATCAAATTGTAGAGAGAAGAAAATTCAAATCCATAAATAAATCCATCTGTATCCTTGTAACTAAAAAAATTATAATATGGAATTTTTTCTAATTCCTCCATGGTAATAAAATCATTTTCATTAGTACAAATTTTCCTTTTAAATAACCCTTGTCCATGATATTCATTATATTTTCTCTGAAGTAATCCGCGAAATCTCTTTTGAATTTTAATAAGATAACTTGAGAGATATAAATAAATGTAAATACGTCGAACTAGTTCTTTTTTATTTCCGCCTATTTTCAATTTATAATATTTCGCAAATTGTTTTAATTGTTGAATATTATAATTGTATTTTATTACAATCTCATAGTCATAAATTGTAGGTATGGTAATATCTTCTTCATTTATTTTTATCCCGTTTTTGATATAAGGCATATTTTTCTCTCCTTTTAGATAAATTGCATCTATATAATCTTCAATACATGTGTCCATATGTTTATTATTTTTTTTATTTTTATTTGATAAATGATTATGGATTAAGATAGAATTCATAATAGAATGTATAATATATAACAATAAATAAATCTTTTTAATATGTTTTTCAAATCCTTGAACATTTTACTCTCTCGACACTTCAATAATGAATTCGTTCTAAAGGTATATATTTGATGACTTTAATGGAGTTAATAAATTAATGAAAGAGGTACATTTCCACGATAAAATAATATGTTATTTACCTTTTGATAATAAATGCAATGAAAATAAATATAAAATTAAAATATTTGAGAAAATCATTAATAATTGTTGTATCATTAAAATAGACATCGCACGGTTATTATTTGGAGTTAAAATAGAATATCCAACGCCACTCTGAACAGTTACACTTGTGTAAAAATATTCTAACATTCCTTTTTTTGATTTAACCATACTATTAATACTAAAGTCATTACTATAATACCAATATAAAATACCAAAAATGATAACACAAATTAATTGAAAAAAAAACGTATACAACACCTTTTTCATTCTATATATTTTATATATTTTATATATTTTATTTTTCTTTTATATAAAAAATTGAAATGATTTTTCGCAATTTATGAACATTATAAAAGACTTATCCTATCGAATACAAAATAGAAATGACAGACAACCTAAATCCAGTAAGTGAAAACACTCTAGTAAGTGAAAACACTCTAGTAAGTGAAAACAATGAATGTATTAATGAAATCAAACAAAAATGTATTTGTTGGGTTGAAAACGTATTAAAAAAAGATTTAACATACACCAAACCAGGATCAATTTCACATTTATTGTATGGTGAAAAACCAAGCGAACAATCAATCAATATTAAACTTGGTCGTCTTGGTGAATTTATGTCCAAAGAATTAATAAAAACAAATAAACATTTAGAGTTGTTAAACTGTGGAGTTCAAAAAATTAATGATAAAAAAAAAGATGTTGATTTGATATTTAAAGATGAAATAAAAAAAATAATATATTATCGCGAATTAAAAGGCAATATTGAACTTGATACAGAAAAATTACCAGCAACTATCTCTAAATGTAAAGAAATTGAAAATTCATTAAAAACTACCTATTTCGATTATCATATTGACTGTGGAATTTTAAATTGGAGTGTATATAACAGAAAAATATTAACCGCAGGACTTTCAAATATAAAAACATTTGAAAATGGCGGAATAAAAATAGACCATATGGAAGAGTTTTTAAAAACGATTGATGTTATTTGGAACGAAGAAGATTATTATTCTTATTTTATGGAAATAGGACGTAAAATAAGAATAAAATTTGATTAACATAGTAATTTTATCCAACCAAACATAAAAAAATTATATACTTTATCACTTTGTTTATCATATCATATATTTTATCATATCATATATTTTATCATATCATATATTTTATCATATCATATATTTTATAACCTTGTTTATCACCTTTTGTTTTATCATTTTCTTTTGCATTTTGGTCTCTCTAATAATTTTTGATTATTAAATGTTTTGTGTTTATTTCATTACCAATACGATTGTCGTATAATTTAAATCTATATTTTTTATCATATTCCGAAACAATATAACCGTTATATAATTCTTCTATAAATTTGGTTTTTCCTATGATCATTAAACATTTTATTTTTGTATTTTTAAAAAGCAACGCTAATTTTTTTTGTTCTTCTTTTCCAAACTGGCAATAACCATAATCTGTAAATTCACTATCATATGGTGGGTCTAAAAACATAAAATTTTTTTCATTATTATAATTTTCAAATATATATTCAAATTCCTTATTTAATATTTCTGTTCTACGTAATAAAATTTCATAATCTTTATTTATGATTTCATTATAATTTATGGTTTTATATCTACCAAATGGTATATTAAATTTACCATTTTTATTATATCTTAACATACCCCGAAAACAACATTTTCTTTGATAATAAAATCTTTTTGCACTATCTAATTCATCCTTAATTTCCATTTCATCTCTAATTTTGTAATAAGTGTTCTCATCATTGGGTGAATTTTTCATAAAATCATAAATTTCTTGACCTTTTCCTTTACCGATGCTTTTATATAAATCAATTAATTCACTATGTACATCACTTATCACTGCATTTTTAGGATTTAAATAAAAGTATACAGACCCTCCACCTACAAATGGTTCGATGTATTGATCATAATTTTCCGGAAAATGTGTTTCAAACATTTTTATCTCATCACTTTTACCGCCACTCCATTTCACGATGGGTTTTAAATGTTTTTGATCGTATAATGCGGGAGTGATTATAGCATTTGATATAGAAACGTCTTTTGAAATATCTAGTAAACTTTTACTTTTATGATTGATTACATCGTTTTCTTCTGTAATGTCCTCTTCTGTAATGTCCTCTTCATGGATTACCAATTCTACTTGTTTTTTTTGAGTTTTCTTTGTATTATTTGTCATCTTGGTCTTATTCGTTGTCGTGCTATTTATTAACTCAATTAATTCTCCTTTATTTTTGGATTTATATTTGGTAATTCCAAGTTCTTCACATTTTACTAAAAGTTCAGCTTTTGATAATTTGGTGAAATCCATATCTTCCATTATATAAGTTATATTGCTACTATTGTTCATGATATTATTCAATTCAATTTTTTTATTATTCCATATAAAACTCATTTCACACGTTTGTAAAAAGGTTTATAATTTTAATTATTTCTAGAAAATTGATTTAAAAACAAAACAATAATATAAATTATATCAAGAATAAAATGGCAGACACAATCATCGACGGAACTCAACTAAATGTTAACAATATTATGTACACCGCACCAAAAGCAACAGCTCAAGGTGCAAAGTCTATAAATATTTTAAATAAATCTACAAAATCAGGATTAAGAATTTCTACCCCACTTATGCTTACATGGGGTGCAAGTGATTTTGTAGATGATAAAGGTATAAGTAATGGTAGATATGATATGGCTCTTCAATTTCCTGGAGAGGAATATAAAACAGAAGATACTACCGCATTTTTAGAAAATATGATTGCTCTTGAAAATAAAATAAAAGCAGATGCTCTTATTTATTCAAAGGATTGGTTTGGAAAACAATATAAAAGTGCTGATATTTTAGAAGAATTATTTTCACCTATGCTTAAATATCCAAAGATTAAGGGTACAAAAGAACCAGATTATAGTAAACAACCTACTTTAAAAATCAAGGTTCCTGAATGGCAAGGAACATGGCGTTCAGAAATCTATGATGAAGATGGTAATAAGTTATATCCTTGTATTGAAAATCCATCCGTTAGTCCTTTAGATTATCTGAAAAAAGGAACCAACGTAGCTTGTTTGATCCAATTTGCAGGTATTTGGATTATTAATGGTAAGTTCAACGCTTCTTGGAAATTAGTTCAAGCAGTTGTTCAAAAGCCAAGAGCTACTTTACAAGGTCAATGTTTTATTAAATTAAAGCCTACTGATAAGGAAAAACTAAAAACTCAACAAGTCGTTGATGAAGATGTTGAGACACCACATATTAATAGTACAATTGTTGATGATAGCGATGAGGAAGAAGAAGTGGTTGTGAAGGTTCCAGAAGTAGAACCAGAGCCAGAACCAGAGGTAGTAGAAAGTGTTTTTGTTGCAGTAGAAGAACCAAAGAAGATTGTAAAGAAGGTTGTAAAGAAGAAAATATAAATGGAAATATAAAGAAAATACAAAATATAAATGAAAATACTATAATGAAAATACAAAATATAAATGAAAATACGATAAAGAAAATACTATAAATGAAAAATAGAAAAATCGAGGATTATTTTATAATCTCCTCTTTTTTATTTTTATATATCAATCTTTTTGATAGATATATAAAAGGATTATCAAAGATGATATAAAGATATTCTTATTCTTTTACTAAGTATACGAATTATGATATTATTTGTATTTTATTTTTTTTATTTTTTACAATACTCATCGTGTTATAATATACAAACAAATATAAATACTTTTTCCAAAACAGATATGCTTAACAAAGAACAACAGTTTCAAATAAGAAATTTACTAAATAATCAAAATTTATCGAATTATATGAAAAAAAAAATCCATTATATTTTATACGTAAAATATGAGAAGATTGCTTTTTTTACAGCATATCAATTCAAAGAAAACAATTATTACAAATGTAAATATATTTCTCTGAGAGAATTATCTTTGTATTCCAAAATAGGATTATACAAGGCAATCCAAAATTACAATCCGAATTATCAATTATATCCTTTTATGAAAATATACATTCAAGGTGAATTATATAAAGGAATTACTGAATTATATCCGATTTGTTCGATTTCAAAAGAAGAACGTAAAAAAAGAAAAACAATCTCAAGAGAAGATTATCAGAATTTAACGAGTGATGAAAAAAAACTACTATTTATGAAAAGAAAAATGTATAAAAGATTAATAGATACGAAATTTATAGGAAAAGAGGATTGGATAATTGATAAAAATAGAGACGATGATTTCATAGACGGATCAAATATAAATTTACAATCGATTTCGGAAAGAGATAAATATGAAAAAGTATGGTATCAAATAAATAATCTCTCTTCCATCACTCCTTTCCAAAAACGTATTTTTCAATTGAAGTATGATTTTTATTTAAACAAGATACATACGAACCGAGAAATAGGAGAATTGATGGTTTGTAGTGAGGAATACGTGCGTATTAATTTATCACGGATGGCTGATAAGTTTATGATGATCCATTCGTAAGAATTTTCAGATATGATGTTTATATTATAAAACCTAGATAATTTCAATATGAACGATGATATTTTTTTTATTCAAATAAGTATTAGATATTCTTTTTTCTAAATTAATTTCATTCAACTCTTCATTTAAATTATTCCTTATTCTTGATATGCCTTCTCCATAAAAAACATAATTCTGTTTTCTTTGTATAAAAAGGTCTTGAACCGGTATTTCGAACCTTTTTTTCCCTATATAAACAGGGATTGTTTTATTATCGTAGAGAGAAAATTCGGCAGTATGGACTGTTTTTAAAAAATGAATATTTTCTTCTTCGTCGATCCATATATTTTCAGGCAATTCTGGAATACAACGAACAATTATCTCTTCCCTTTCTCTCTTTTTATCATTCTCTTTATCATTTTGTCTATCATTCTCTTTATCATCTAGATCATCGTCTATTTTATCATTTGATTTATTAACCTTGTCATAAATAATATCACTATTAATATGCCAAAGAGGCACAAAGTAAATTTCATCATCAATTGTTAATTTGTAGACATTCTGGTATAATAAATCGTCAATGGACGGATTTAATATATAAACATGATCGTTCTTACATTTGTCTAATATAATTTCTCTCACTTTCCATAAAACATCTTCATCAATATAAAGTATATTTCGATAAGTAGAGAGAAATTCGTAAATTTGAATACATGTTTCTTTATCCAAATCTTCAAACCATAGGATCGTTACTTTTTGACAACCAACCACTATTTTCTTGATAATATTGGTAATCATATCAATGATTTTGAAAGAATGACCATGAAGTATTCCTTGTAAGAACATGGAAAGAAAGTAAATGTATTCATTCTCATCCGAACCCGAAAATGTTTCTTGCGTGAAAGAACCATCGTTTTCATGAATAAGTTCTATTTCTTCTTTTAAAAATCGATAGGATTCATCTATTTTTTGAAATTTCTCTTTTGTTTCTATATTTGAATTTTTATCTGGATGGTATTGTAATGCTAATTTATGATATCTTTTTTTTAAATATTCGTAGGTTATATCTTGATAAGATACTTTATTTGTATCTATTTCTAGAATTTCAAAAGCTTTCTGAAAATTCATATCGAATATTTATATTATGTATCGATGGTTATCACTTGATAAATTAATTATATATTTACTATTTAAGTAAAAATAAAACTGATATATTTTCTATCGTTTCCATTCTTCATTTTGTAAACATGATAATAAAATTATATAAATTACTATAAAATATAAAATAAAATAATATAATAAGAATTACTTACAATTCGTTTACTATTTTTGTAATGGAGAGAAAATAGTTCTCTAAATGATATATTGGACGATAGTTATTATTAAAATATTGAAAAAACACATATGTTTTTATGAATAATTGATTGATTTCTTTTTCTGGAATTCGATCGTTTTCAATAAAATAAGTCATAACATACCATACACATTCGTAGATATTTAAATGATAAATTAAGAGTTCATATAATAAATCACGAAATTTTAAAAAAGGAAATACTTGATAAGGTGTTTCAATCATTTGAATGATCTTATTACATATTATTTTATGTTGACATTTATTTTCGGTATCTGTTTGAATAATCATATATAATTGTTTTATATTTTGAATATTTTCTAATTGTATTTTATCCATTTTTTTCAAATCAAAACACTCATTTTCATCGTCCTTCATTATTTTTTCAGAAAATAAATTATTTTTTTCAGAATATTGTATATTTTTTTGTATACATTTTTTATAGTCATTCTTATTTGGACGTGATACTCGTAGTAATTGAAAATTATTGATAATATTGGAGGGTATAAAACTAATTTGATCGGTGAGTATATAATAATAAATATGAATATTTTGGTTATTTATATTGGTAATATAATTATAAAAATTTTCTAATAATTCGATATGTATATCTTGAAAATTTTTACATACGATAATGCCTATTTTTACTGATTTACTGTTTAAAATATCAATAATTTGATGATAAATTTCATGCCATAATATTTTTGCATTACAACCTAATAATGACATGTCAATTTCATAATGAATGTCGCTCATTTTAAAAATATAAGTCTGTTTATTATAAGTAACACTCATTTTTTTTTCATATTTCAATTCGGTTGAACTGTATGATTTAATTTTTTTTAATACTTGCGTGTATTTACCTACACCACTCGGTCCATAAAAAATGGTATTTTTAATATGTTTATTTTCATGAACATGGTTTTCAAAAAGTTCAGGATGCAAGTCATATTCTTTGTTTAATTGTAAATAATTTTCAAAATGTTTTCCATAATTTAGCATTCTTATTTTAATAACTACAATTGTATTTATTATGTAAATTAGTTAATCTTTTAAAACGAATTAAATAGATAAAATAATTTTATAAAATGTATAATAAAATTATTCAAACTCCTTATATAAATAATTATTTAAATAAAAATATAAATGTTTGCGAAGAATTAGACAATTACGAAGAACAATCTATTTATTTCTGTGATCCGATTAAAAATAATATTATTAATAATGGGAATTTTATTCGAATATTATACTCAAAATCCTTTGTTCTTTTGAATGGAATTTATTTATATTTTTCTTTGAATATTCATTCAGTAGAAAAATATTATAATAAATTTAAATATAATTTTTATATGAAACAACATATAGATATTATCGAAAAATGTAGGTGTATTGAACAAGAAATATTGAAAAAAATAGAATTGAATAAAATACCGCAATATAAATTATCAGATCAATTAAAAAATGAAAATATAAAGATATTTAACAATTTAAATTCCAAATGTATAAATACGAACGAGTGGGTTGGTATAAATAATTTTATTTTAAAAATATCTGGAATTTGGGAAAATGAATTGTATTATGGATTAACCTTTAAATTTATCAAAGCAGATCCCATTTAGTTTTTGGTTTTTTTGTTATTACTTGGTTTAATACAGCACGTGGTACTTCGTTTTATACGGTACTTCGTTTTATACGGTACTTCGTTTAACCATCTGTACTTCGTTTTATACGGTACTTCGTTTTATACGGTACTTCGTTTTATACGGTACTTCGTTTAACCATCGGTAACAAAATAAATCAACATATGTCGAATGGTATATAAAACAAATAAACTAATCACACAAAGCAAATAAATAAAACTCATATTAACCTTAGATATTTTTCCTGTTTTTGTATCGGTTCCATAAGTAAATAAAAATAATTGTAACATCATTAAAAGTATGGAAATATGTTGAAATATGTAATAACTAGGGGTTACGTTTCCATCTAAAATACGATTTTTATAAGTAATTAAAAAATAAAGATAAAAGGCAATAAGAAAGAAACTGAAGAAAAAGGGTCCTAAAGTAAAAAGAATTTGTAGTGGAGTAAGAGAATTTTTATATATTCCACTTATTGAATATATCATTATTAGTAAAAGACTAACAATACTCAATACATATCCAGCAATACTCGTATTTATTAATAAAGATCCAGAGGAGAAAAAGGAGATTAAAAATAAAATAATACTTGTTATCAAAAAGGAATAATACACTAAAAGATAAATGTTTTCTATCATTATATTAATAGTGTAAATTATATAAATTATATATTATATTCACATAATTTATATTCTTGATTTTGATTTGAATTTAAATTTAAATTTTTATTTGAATTTTAATAATTAAATGTTTTACATAATAACGGATTTGGTTGAGTTGTTTTTGGTAAACTTCTTGGAAGACCTACTTTTACAAAATTCAGTATTTTGATATTATTTGAATTTACAGATTGAAGATTATTTAATGTTTTTAATTGTGTTAAATTACCCGTTAAATAAGGTGTTTTATAAACACCTATATTTTTAGTAGAAGAAGAAGAAGATGACATTTATAAATGAATGAATTATTATTATTTTCTTGTTTAATTTCATTTCTATTTTCATTTTCTATTTTCATTTCATTTTGATATACAATATAATGAAAAACAATATAAATATATTTTACAATATCATCTAAAATATATATTATATAAATGAGTATACAAACTTTTACTGGTCATCCGCTTATAAAAAATACCCAAGAATATATGGTTTATCAAAAATTCGTTTCAATCCATTCAGAAGATCGTGATATTATTAAATATCCGAATTCTTCTGCATTTGAGATCGAATTACCAGAAGATTATTTGAACGTTTTATCTGTAAGATTGGCAACTTGGTCATTTCCAGCAAATTACAATACCTTTTCTGAAACAAGTAAAAATATAAATATGACCTTTCAAATTACCATTCCTTATAATCCTGAAGAAAACGGAAATACTGATGCGTTGGCAAATGCTGTTTATAACGGTTTAACATCAAATGAAAATAATAATTATTTTATTACTTTACCACCAGGATTTTACAACCCTAGTCAATTAGTAAGCGTTTTAACACAACTTTTTAATAATTCAGTTACGGATTATCTAATTGATTATTTAAATCAATATTATTCGTCTTTAGTAACTGAATTTACAGATAACGGTGGTTATACAGAATTTGTTATCATTTATGATCAAATCGGACAACGAATTTGGTTTGGTAATCGATGTGATATTTTTAAATTAACAAATTCTAGTCAACTTATAAACAATGTTATTTCTCGTGTGAATTGCACAATCGACGGTAAAATTTCAAATCCATTACCAGATGTAAATTATGGATTACCAAATTATCTTGGACTTCCAATATCTGATTTAACTTCGATTTCTAGTTCAAAACTTCCTAATTTTTATTATGGAGATATTAATCAAGGTGATAATGGTGAGTGGTTAACCCCTGATCCTAATTTACAAGGTAGTCAAGTTTCATTTTTAATTGCACCTGAAAAAATCAATATTTTTGGGGAATCGTATTTTTATATGGATTCACCAGAATTTAACTGTTTAGATGAAACTTCGCCATTCAATATTAGTCCATATACATTACATACAAATAATACAAATGGTATTGTAAATAGTGCATTTGCAAAAATATCTGTTCCTGTAACTCCTTTATCTCAATGGTATGATTCAAATTCTACACCTTATAAACTTTATAATCCACCTGCAGAAAGAATAAGAAAGTTTCGATTTAGAATGAGATATCATAATGGGGAATTAGTCAATTTTGGAAAATTCAATTATTCTTTTACTTTGGAATTTACTTTATATGTGCCTCAACAATCTAAAAAATATAATTTATATGATCCAAAAGTCCGTTAAAAATCAATATTATCACAAAAAAGGTTTTCTTTTAAATAAAATTTTTCAGTATCTGTAAATCCGCCAATAAAATTACCTTTATAAAATACGATTGGAAAGGTTCGATGTGGTATTTCACCATTTATGGTCCGAATAAATTCTAAAAAAAATTCTTTTACAGATGGATCTTCTAAATATGTATCACAATTTACAATCCTATTTTCTATTTTTTCATTTTTTAATAAATCTTTTACTTTCGTACAATAAGGACAGTTGGTTTTGGTATAAATGGTATACCCAATTAAATTCGGTTTTTCAAATTGCATTTTATATAATAAAATGTAATTTATTTTTATATTTTATTTCATGGTTATATTTTTTTATCACAACTTTTTTAGACATTTAGTGAATAGAATAGGTTTCTTTTATCCATCGTAAAAGGAATTCTAAATCACATGTTTTATAATCCATGTCTTTGAATTCTTTTCCGAATTTCTGAATATCGAAAAACTGCGGACGTTTCATTTTTTCAGTTTTGAAGAAAAGATAATCTTCCCCTTTTTTACTTTTTCGTATGGAAATAGAATTTGATATTTTTCTTACAATTCCAACACTACCAGTACCAGTACCAAGACTTTGATTATCTTCTTCTAAAATTGGTTTGATCTCTTCCCACATAATACTTTCTAAAGGACGGTTTCCAAAATTAGATAATGATTTGGTCGTTTTACTTTTCTCTCCATAACAAAGATATAATCCAAATTTACCCTTTTTAATGAGAACCGGATGTCCTTGAAAATCTCCTATGGGTCCATTCTTATTTTGATCATTGGATCCATTCTTTTGTCCATTCTTTTGTTCATCCAATAAATCACTTAATTGATATTCTCTTTTTTCTAATTTATGCAAATCAATCTTGATATCTGGTTTTAAAGATAAAAAGGATACATTGGGTTTTCCGCGTTTCAAATCCGACTTTTCTATTTTTTTAATCACTGGACCATGTTTTCCAATAATATAAAAATGAGTATCATCAATCGGATATTCTATTTTTTTCTCCTGTTGAACTTCTTTTAATCCAGTAATTTTATTTTCTAACATCGTATCACATTCACGACATATATCGGGACCTATTTTTAATCCTTTAGCGATTTGATCCAAATCTTCTTCCATTAATCGGGTATAATCATAATTGAAAATATCCGTAAAATGTCTCATTAAGAATTCAATGACAATAATTCCAACCGGCTGAATAATTAATTTACCTTTTTCATTCCCAAAATCTTTGGACACTTCAATTTCGTAAATTTCTGCATCTTCACTCGTTGTTTTTGAAGTCAACTCATAATCTTTACAAACAAGGGTGTTCCCTTTCACGTCTTGTTTTGTTACATATCCTCTTTCTTGGATTTTATCTACGATGGTAGAAAATGTAGAAGGTCGACCAATTCCTTTTTCTTCTAATAATTGAACTAATCGTGCCTCGGTGTAATGTAATAATTGGTTCTTCAAAGTTGTTTTGGCAAGGATTTTTTGATAAGGAATTACTTTCTCTTGTCCTAGTGTTTGTAAATATTGAAAATAATCAGTAGTTGAAGAAGAAGTAGGACCACTTGTTTTTTGAGATACGATTTTCCATCCTAAAAAATCGATTTTTTCAGAAGAATAACTATATTTCGTGTTGAAATCATTTATTTTTGGACTAGTAATATTTGCAGTGACCGAAAAATAGGAGGCAGGACACATACAGCTTTCCAACGTATTCCGCCAAATCAATTGGTACATTTTTCTCTCTTTAGGACCCAACTTTGTATCTTCATCGATTTTTTTCATTTCAATATGGGTCGTTCGAATAGCTTCATGTGCTTCCATCGTATTTTCTGTTTTTGTCGCTTTGTCTACTTTCTTGGCTTTGTCTACTTTATTGAAGTTTGGTTTTTCTGTTTCTACATGCGTATCTTTAAGAGACATTTTATCAATTTCAACATGAAGATAAGGGTCGCCATATTCTTTTATGATGTATTTTTTTGCAGTATGAAGGAAGGTTTCGCTATACGTTTTACTGTCCGTTCGCATATAAGTAATATATCCAGATTCATATAAAGTCTGACATAATTTCATGGTTTCTTTTGGAGAGTAATGAAGTTCGTTGGACGCTACTTGTTGTAGACGCGAAGTCGTAAAAGGTTCTGGTTGGGTTTTATATCCTTTCGTTGGATTAGAACATGAATAGATGTGGGGAAAATCAATCGAATGGTTCAAAAAATCGAGAACCATATCATTTTTATCTTCGATTGGTTTATTCAATTCAAAAGGAATGTTTTTATTCGTAAAATATCCGACAACATGATAAATCTTGGTAGAAGGATTTTGGTCGATTTCTTGTTGATTGTCATAGATAAGTTTTAACGCGGGGGTTTGACAACGACCTGCACTTAAACTATTTTCCGCATTTCGACTAATATATTTCCATAAAATAGGGGTCACTTTAAACCCAACAATTAAATCTAATATTTGTCGGGATTGTTGAGCTTCGACTAAATTCATATTTATGGTACGCGGATTTTGGATCGATTGTTTAACGGCGGCTTCTGTAATTTCATGAAATACAATTCTCTTGGTTCTCTCGATATTTAAATCGAATATTTGACAAAGATGCCATGCAATAGCTTCACCTTCACGGTCATCGTCGGTGGCTAAAATAACTTCACTTGAACAGTCGATGGCTTTACGAAGGGTAATAATTTGCTTTTTTTTTAAATCATGATCGATGATTTTATAAGTAGGATGATAATTCTTGTTGAAATCAATACAATCTAACGAAGGAAGTTCTCTCAAATGCCCAAAACTAGCAAGACATTTATATTGAGAACCTAGATACTCTTCTATTTTTTTACATTTGGCAGGCGATTCTACAATTAATAAAATAGGAGCAACACTTTTCGAATATGATTTTGACATTACTTGTATAAATAAATATATAAATAAATGTATTGATTGATATATTTATTACTAGATAAGAAGGTTTTAATTCTTTTTATTATATTAATAGATAATGTAAACTAGATAATGTAAAATATTTCGTTTATAACGTAGACTTGAATTGTTTCCAACTAATATTTACTTGAGGACCTTTTAATACAGGTTTTTCCAGATCTTCATTTTCGTTCAATTTTTCCGCCTTCTTTAAAGCACTATCAATATATATTTCCTTTAATAAAGTGCCCACCATAAATGACCCTTCGTGTTGGTCCACGTCACCATTTTCAATCATTTGTAAAACATTTAAAAATTTATTTAAAATAGTTAAATCAATCTCGTTTTTTTTAATTTTATTGAAAATGTCTGTATAATAAGTAAAAAGAAAATTACAATTGTCCATACTTTCAATTTGAAATTTTTCACTATCTAAATTCGTGTCATTGTATTTATTTTTTAATAAAAGGAGAGAATTAATTTCGCGAATGAGAATTTCACTATGTCTCAATTTTCTTATTAATTCAGTTTGATTTTCTACATTATTCGTACTAATCATATTTTGTAATTGGAGGCGTTGATTATCATCCATCGGTACATTCATTTTTCTATAATAATATTATATAATCATATTTATTTAAGTTAAAAAACGATTTTTATATTTTCCATATTTTTATTTATTTATATATATTAATAAATGACATCAACTAGTGTAAAAACGGTTCCAGGATTAACCTTACCAACGGTACAACCATTAATTGCAGCTACTCCAAGACTTTCTGCTATTCAGCAACAGCAAAACGATAATAATTATCAAACAAGATTAATTAAATCTACTGGAGGAAAAAAACAAAAAATAAAAGGAGGGGCTGTCATTGTTCCTCAATTTCAAATGTCGTACAAACCTACAGGAGGTCCTGGACAAACTCCAAATAATGTCATAACAAATATGTCACAAATATCTACTCAGGGAAAAGCAAATAGTTCATTTGATGATCAGGTTTATGGTGATGGGTATGCGAAAAAAGGTGGTAATCGAGATTGGAAATGGGGGTGTTATAGTGGAGGTTATCGTAAATCAAAGAAAACAAAGAAATCAAAGAAATCAAAGAAATCAAGGAAATCAAAGAAAACAAAGAAATCAAGAAAAACAAAAAAATCAAGGAAAGTGTAAACTTACAAATTAATAAAAAGTAAAAGACCGTAAAATAATAATCTCTTTTTATAATAGGAATTATGCCTACAGGTAAAAATTGGTTTCAATTTATATATGTAAATTTTTGTTTTGCAATGTTTATCGTACTTATTTATTATTATGTATCAATCAAAGAAATCAAGGAAAAATGGCCCTTGTATCGTTGTAATCCAATTTATATGCCTTTAGCAGATAATATTCAAGAGAACTTTCAGTTTTGTATTCAAACCACACAGTCTAATTTTATGGGATACTTATTACAACCTCTTACTTTTATTACAAGCGGAATTACAAATGCATTAGGTAGCGCTACCGAAGATATTAACTATGTTCGAACGATGTTTGATAAAGTACGTAATTTTCTCTCTTCGATCATTCAATCAGTATTTGGAGTTTTTTTAAATCTAATCATTGAATTTCAACGAATTACGATTGGTATCAAGGATATTATTGGAAAACAAGTTGGAATTATGACCGCTTTTCTTTATATTTTAGATGGTAGTCTAATGACGATGCAAAGTATGTGGAGTGGTCCACCAGGACAATTGGTAAAAGCATTAGGTAAATGTTTTCATCCAAATACCCCTATTTTATTAAATTCTGGGGAAACCATTCCGATGAAAAAAGTAAAACAAGGTGATCTATTGAATGATGGAAGTCGTGTAATTGCAATAATGAAAATCGATAATACTGGAAATGATAAGGAAATAATATATAAAGTAAAAACAAATAATTCAAATCATCCTTACATTTACGTAACTGGAAGTCATTTAATTTATGATGAAACAACTGAAAAATTCATACAAGTGAAATATTATAAGGACGCTAAAATAAGTAAAAAGAAAATAAAATGGTTTTCTTGTTTAATTACAGATAGTCATAAAATTTTTATTGAAGATAAAATGTTTTGGGACTGGGAAGATCATTTTTTACGTGTTTAGAAAACATCTTTATTATTCTAGAGATAGATGGGATAATTCAAATAGAAACTTATTTGAATTATTAAACAATGAAAGAATTTATAATTTTATTAGAGACTTATTTACAAAAATTGGGTGAAAGAGGGTATTTTGTTTTATTCAAATGTGTAAGTGTAAAAACGTTGTAAATAGGAAAAGGTATAAAAAAGATTATCGGACAAATATATATGGATCCAAATAAAAATTTAAATATTGAAAAAGAAATTAAAGGATTGAATAAAATAGAAAAATTATATGAAAATATCACCTATTTTTCAGAATACGGGTTTACTTTTTTTGTTTTTATTTGTATTACTTTTTTAATTCTTTTAGGTTGTATTTTTTGTTATTTAATGATACATTCACAAGGTATTCGTGACGACTGGGTAAATTCACGTTGTCATCCGTATGTAATACCATTTGCAGGTCTTATTAATAAACCAAAAGATATGAGCATTATAGAATATACACAACAAAATTATGATTATTGTAATCAAACGATTTTAGAAACGATTTCTGGTGAAGCACTTCAACCTTTGACTTATGTAACAAAACTGTTAACGAATGTAACAAATGATATTTTAAAAGCCATACAAAACATTCGTGCGATGTTCGATAAAACACGTACGAATATTCAAGATATGTCAACGGATTTAATGAGCCGATTGTTGAATATCATGGCTCCTTTGCAAGAAATTTTTATCGGGTTTAAAGATGTTATTTCAAAAATGGAAGGTATTTTAACAGCGACCCTTTATACTTTTATTGGAACCTATTACACATTACAATCTTTAATGGGTACAATTGTAAATTTTATTATTAATATTTTAATTGCTTTAGCAGCATTGATTTTAAGTTTATGGATTGTTCCTTTTACATGGCCTGCTGCTGCATCAATGACCGCTATTTTTATTGCGATTTCTATTCCGATGACTTTAATTGTTATTTTTATGATTGATGTATTACATATTAAACCAGATAAATCAATACCGGGAATACCAAGTAAACCCAAACCCCATTGTTTTGATGAAAATACAAAAATTGAAATGAATGATGGAACTTTGAAACCCATTTTAGAAATTCAAGTAGGAGATCTTTTAAAAAATAAGAATAAAGTTACGGCAAAATTAAAATTAATTCGAAATACAAATCAACTATATGATTTAAATGGAGTGATTGTTAGTGGAAGCCATGTTGTTTTTCACGAGAAAACAAAGGATTGGGTATACGTTTGTAATCATGATGATGCAAAATTACTTTCTTCTTATAAAAACCCATACTTGTATTGTTTGAATACTAGTCAAAAGAAAATAGAAATAAAGGATATGATATTTGTAGACTGGGATGAAATCATTCATTTAAAAGAAAATAAAGATGTTTTGAAAAAGTATTTACAAAAACATTCTATTCCAAATTATTCAAGTAATTTTGAAGAAAATATCCATAGATATCTAGATGGCGGACTAGTAGGAAATACCAAAATACAATTATTAAATGGAAAAATAAAGGAAATGAAATTTGTCGAAATTGGAGATGTTTTAGAGAAAGGAGAGAAAGTAGTCGGATTGGTGGAAATTGATGGAATAACTTTAGAAGAACAGTATGTTTATTCTTATGGATCCGGTTCTTTCGAAGGAGGTCCAAATCTTATTATTCATACAAAAAATGATAATTTTACAACAATCGAATTAAATGAACATAAAAAACATCATATCATTGATTTACATGATGAAAATTGTTTGATTAAAAAAAGAAAAAAAGAAAGAAAAGAAGAAAAATTATATCATTTTATTACTGATAAATTAACATTTTCAGTTGAAAATTTATCGATTTATTCTTATAATTCATGTATTGATTTTATATTGGAAATATAAAACAAAATGAAAAACAAAATGAAAAACAAAATGAAAAACAAAATGAAAAACAAAAAGAAAACAAAAGAAAATATATTTATTTTAGGTAAATAAATATATTCAATCGATTTTGTATCTTTTCTTTTAAAAATAAAAATATTATCTATCAAATATGTATAATATGTTGTTCAAAATAGATAAAGAAGCATTAACACTTTTCAATTATTCTATTCGTTATGAAATATTGATTTTAATTGGAATATTATACTTAATTATTTTCAGTCATACCATATGCAGTTGTTCAAAAATCGATGTTACAGAAGAATTCGATACATTACATCGTTATTTAGGTAATAAAAAACGGTGGAAAAAAAATACACCCATGGAAGGGTTTGTAGGTGCGAATACGAATTACGGCGAATCTTCAAAATTTAGTGTTGCAGGAAATAAACCTGTAAATACATCTTCTTGGTTTACTCCGAATTTAGTAGTTACACCTGGACAAAAACCAAGTGCAGGTGTTCAAGCCTTTTTAGATCGTAAGTCTCAACCTGTTCCTCTTCCTCCAGGAGAAATGCTAATGTTTTCAAATACCCCATTTAAACCAGAATGTTGTCCAAATACATATTCCAATTCCACAGGGTGTGCATGTATGACAGGTGAACAATATAATTATTTAATTACCCGTGGATCGAATAATGTTCCTTATAGTGAATATTAAACGGTTGATAATTTATTCCGTTTTATACATGTAAACATGAGATGATACCAAAAGCGACTGCCATAAAACACCACGTTGTTCCGAAAATGTCCACGAGTTTTGTTCCCTTGGTAAGAAAAGAATATAAAATGGCAATACTAAAAGTAAATGATAAAATAGAATAACGTAATGGATATTTCATGTGTCCTTCAAAGATACGTCCATTTAATAATTCAAATCCTCCAAAAGCATAGGTTCCAAGTAAAAAATAGAAAAATAAGAAAATAAATAAAAGAATTCGCCCATAAGGATCGTTGAAGAGCGTTTGAAAAGGCGCCCATACTAAACGACAACTACCATCCATCGGCGTCGAACAAAGTTTTTTTTGATTTAACCAAGACAATAAATAAATCGTAAACGCGGTATAAATACCGATACAAAACAATATCCCTTTGTTTAAGATTGTATTCAACGACGTTTTTAATTGATTGCCGAATAAATACATAAAAACAAGACTTCCTAATACTCCTTGTAAATATAAAAGTACCATAATTGAAAGAGAATAAAAATGATTGATTTTAGAACATTTTTGAGAACCCCATAAAAAGTATTCAATTAATTGCATCGAACCGATTAAAATAGTTAAAACCGATGCAAATAGATCATATTTATTTTTATGAGAAAATCCGTAATATAATAAATAAGTGAAACAAATGAGAGAAATAGAAAAGGTAATCAACGAAGTATTTTGATTGAAACACATTGAATAATTATTTTTATACTATAATCATTTATTTTATCTTTTTTGATGAATATTTTATCTTTTTTATTAAAATATTACATTACATAAAAGAAAATTTATGAAAATTCCAATTCGGTATTTACCTTTGAAATTAACGAAAAAAGATAAACAGAAACAAATAAAAATGTTAATGAAATCTAAAAAATTCTATAAAAAAGATAAATACTATACACGAAAAAAGTTGTCTTCCTATCATAGTAAAACGTCCAATCATATAATGGATGCTCGTAAAATATATAACATAGAAAAAGTAACACCTAACAAAGAATTATCACTGAAAACAGGCTGTTCTTTATCTGCCTTAAATAAAATTGTAAAAAAGGGAGAAGGTGCGTACTTTTCTTCTGGTTCAAGACCCAATCAAACCGCTCAATCTTGGGGACTAGCAAGATTAGCAAGTTCGATCACCGCAGGAAAATCCGCGGCAGTTGATTATGATATTTTGAAAAATGGATGCAATCATAAAAAAAAGGCATTTCGACTAGCAAATAAATCAAAAAAAATGTATAATTATGGACACTCCAAAACAAAAAAAGTAAGTATTTGATATAAAATGCAAAAGTAATGAATATGCAAATGTAAAACGAATATACAAAGGTAACGAATATCAATGATAAATAATAAACATCGTGAAAGTTTATTATTTATTTTACGTATCCAAATATATACCATTTATTTATGTCCTATGTTTATATCTTACAATCAACGGATGGTTCTACTTATGTGGGTGCTACAGTGAATTTAGAGAGAAGATTACGACAACATAATAAAGAAATTAAAGGTGGCGCGCATCTTACTTCGGCAAAAGTTTTAAAAGGGGAAATATGGAAACGAGTATGTTACGTGTCTGGATTTCCAGATTGGAGTGCAGCATTACAATTTGAATGGCGATTGAAACAACTTTCACGAAAACTTCCTTCTAAAATGTTTCCTTTGGAGAGAAGAATGAAAGCTCTTCGAGAATTATTAGCTTTAGAACGTCCAACATCGAAGGCAATGGCATATACGGAATGGATCTCACCACCTGAAATAAATTGGGAAGATGAAAAAGCACAAGAATATTATTCGTCATCTATTTAGTCAATATCATTCACATTCTTATTTTCATCTATCATTGACATAGAATGAAAGTTCCATAAATTCTCTCTTTCCATTTTTTCAATATGACTTGAAATATCTGGTAATTTTATATTATCATTCTTTTTTATATCACTCTCTCTTGACCAACAGTAACATTTCAATAAATCTTCCCAAACATACTTTTCTGTTTCAGTCAACCATAAACGTGTAATATTTTCTTCTTTCTGTTCTTGTGTACAAAAACCACATTCATTTTTTGATATAGGTTGTATAACTGCATGTAAAAATCCTGGATGAATAACTGCATTTACGATGCATCCGCAATTTATTTTTTTGCAAATAGATTTATGATTTTTTGAAAGCATTTGTATTTTTACTATTATATAATAGTAGTTTGTTTTGTTTATATTTGTTTTCTTTTATATTTTGTAATAATTAAAAAATACTCTAATAATATAATAAATTATAGTTCATTTTAAAACATGCAATTTAAACAAAATATCTTTTTTTATATTTTAGTAGGATTTGTATTATTGATTTCTTTAAAGATATATTATGAAAGCGACGCTTTTCAATTAAAATGTATTATTGCATCCAAAGATGGGAACCGTTATTGTGTAAGAGAAAGAGAGAAATTAGAACCAGCCGCCAATTTATTAGCATCGGTTACCCAACGTTGTAAAGATTTAGTTCAGTTTATGGGGAAAAAAAATCCAGAGGATGATCGTGTAAAACGTTTATCAAATGGTTTTAATCCGAAAAAAATAATGGAAACATTACCAACAAGCGAATTGACTGCGTATAGTGAAAATAAAGGAGAGAAAATTGCATTCTGTCTGAATAAAAATAAAGTAGATGATGATTTAATTGATTTAAATACACTTACTTTTGTGGCGATCCATGAATTATCTCATATTATGACAAAATCGGTGGGACATAAACAAGAATTTTGGGAAAATTTTAAATTTTTATTGGAAAATGCAAAAGAAGCTGGAATTTATCAACCCGTTGATTATAAGAAAAAACCAAAAGAATATTGTGGAATGACGATTAATGATAATCCTTATTATGATCTTGTTTAACATGTGTCGGTGTCGTGTAGTATTTTATTTTGAGCCTTGAAGATTTATGATATTCAACCATGCAAAAAAATAGAAAAAAGAACTTAAAGAATTTTTATGTATATCATATAATATAATATTTACAAGAAATAAATGCAAATATTTGTAAAAACACTAACAGGAAAAACAATTACTTTAGAAGTCGAACCTAGTGATACGATTGATGCAATTAAGCAAAAAATCCAAGATAAGGAAGGTATTCCACCAGACCAACAGAGACTTATTTTTGCTGGAAAACAACTAGAAGATGGACGAGCACTAAGTGATTATAATATTCAAAAAGAATCGACATTACATCTTGTATTAAGGTTGCGTGGTGGATAAAAAATGATTTCAATATCATAAGACAAATTATAATAAGATAAATTATTTTATTATAATTACTTACACTTTTAGAGATAATTATTCAAATGAACAAAATAAGGAAATACGATTTTTGACAATCCCTTTTTTAAAGAGATATATTATATATCTTATATTTTAAATAATATGTTGAACGGATCCATTTACGATAATTCCATTTACGATAATTTCATTTATAAAATTCATTATTTAAAAAATAACGAAACCCAAAGTATTTATGTATTTTATGGTGACATTAAAAAGAATACAAATGAAAATAATTTATACGATGAAAAAAATTTATACGATGAAAAAAATTTATACAAACAATGTTTTCATCCAGAAGAACTTGTTCAAATTGAACGAAATAATACTCCGGTTTTTTTTGTATCTTCGCAAATTCATCGAGACGACACGATTGCTAATATTAAAATAAAAATTCTTAAGGAAGTTGTAAAGAACACCAAAAATTTACATTTTTCGATTCCAGAAATGTATTTGTTTTGTCAAAAAAAGGAAAAATTCAATCATTCGGAAATCTATGAAATATTAAGTAATCATAAAAAAATAGAAATCACACAAAATCGACTAGAAACATTTTTATTAAATATTCATGGATCAGGATCAAATGTAACCGCAAACGCAAACAAATTATTTCAATTCCCTGAAAATAAAGAGGTTTTTAATTATGATGACATCTTAAGATTAAAACTTGATGGAAAAAAAATGGAAATAGATAAAATTTTAGGTCAAAAGTATTTTTTCGTAAACGGAGAATACCCCTTTGTTCATAACCCATTCAACGTAAAAGAAAATTACGATTATCTTTATGAAAAATCAACTAGGAAATCCATCGCAGGACTAAATCAAAATCTATTATTTAATACCGGGAATGAAATTACCAACAATAATATTTATTTATGTTTAGCAAAGGATGTTTTGAAAAATGCAGAACAAAAAAGTTTCTCTCAAGAAATCACTTGTAAGATTTATTTTCCTATTTTGTATTCAAAAAAAATCCAAACATTCGATGATTTAATGGAAAAATCGCAGGATTTACTAGAACAAGATAAAAAAGTATTGGAAGATACAAAGATAAAAGATTTTAAAACCGTGGATATGTTTTATAATGTTTATAAAGAGAGAAAAACCGACATTTCTTATTTATCTAGGGGAATACGTTCGATAAAAGCCATTATCCACCCTGAATACCCAATTAAAATGCCGTTGGATGTTATTTTTAAATTAGTACATGCAACGAAACATAACCCGTTAATTAAATATAATCCTGCTTTACGACAAGAGAAATTGTATCGACTTTATACCGATCAGATCTCAATCGACGGACAAAAAATCCCTTTTTTAAATAAAGCCAGTATTATTAAATTAACCAAAACCATTGGAAAAACAAAATCGGTATCTGTTTATTTAGAAAAAGAAAAATCGTATTCTTTTATTTGTGAATTTCTTGAAAACGGACAAATCATTCTTTTTTCAGAATTTGAAAAGCCGGTCCCTGAAGATAAAATAGATGAAATATTGAAAGAATCGATTAATCCACTATTCGATGATATTCGGGATTTTTTACAACAAAATGGATACCAAGTATCCCCCTTTATAAGCTTATATGAAGAAAATATTGAAATCAAATATTTAAATTATGAATTGGAATTGGAAATAGAAAATAAATTAAAATTAGATAAATTGGCTTGTTTATCCGCTATTTTTATACAAGAAAAAGAAAATGATAAATTTAGTCAAATGCGATTTAAACGTGTAGCAAATTTCAATAAAACGAGTAGTCAAGAAGCTTTTATTATTGAAAAATTGAATGAAGGGTTGAATGAGAAACAAATTATTCATGACTTACTTGAAAATTATTCGAATGATTTAAATGAAAATCAAGCAAGGGAATTATTAGTACGTGTTTTTGGAGAACTTGAAATTGAAAAGGGTAAAAAAAAAACGATTATAAAAAATCCTGGATTTAAGACTATTTTTGCATTAAATCAAAATACAGCGATACTTAAGATTTCGGTAGAGAATATAAATGATATTGAATATTTGACAACGATCCCTATTTTTCTAGATTCAATCCTAAGAATAACCCAAGACAAAAATAGTACAAATTATCCAAAAGCATTAATTGATGATTTATGCCATTCACGTATTTTAAAAAATAAGGAAAATAAGGCAAAAAAAGAAACTCTTTTTCCTAAATTAATGATTAACGAAGAGGATGAGGATGAGGAAAAAGAAGAAGAGAAGGAAGAAGAGGATTTAAAAAATGATAAAAAAATACAAAAAATACAAAATGCGATGAAATTATTTTTTGGGAATGAGGATGAGGATGAGGATGAAGAAGAAGATGAGGAACCTGACAAAGGAGGAGCTAACAAAGGTGAACCTGGTAAAAAAGATACGAAACATGAAACATATAATGGTATTGATATGCCAACCGAAATCGAATTAATGAATGGTAATGCAGATCATGAAGACCAAGAAAATACTATCAAAAATATTGATGGTATGAAACTGAATAATCCTTATTTTTTCCAAGAGAGAATTTCTCAAAGAGATCCAGCCCTTATACTTAAAACCGATACAGGTAAATATAAATCTTATTCACGTACATGTTTATCAAGTGAAAAAAGGCAACCGGTTATTTTATCAGATGAAGAATTGAAAAAAATAAACAACGAACAACCTGGTTTTTTAAGAAAAGAAGATGTTATCAGTTATGGTTCTGATCCAAATAAAAAATTTAATTATATTTGTCCCCGTTATTGGTGCTTAAAAACAAATACCGTTTTAGACCCAAAAGATTTTGTGAAAAAAATGGAAAACGGGAAAGAAATTTTAGTTCATCCTACTTGTGGTAAAATTATAACCGGTAATAAAGTAACTCCCGGTCATTATGTATATGAATTTTATAATACACAAGATAAAAAAGAAGGATTTAAAAAATACCCTGGATTTCAAATAGATAAACATCCAGATGGATTTTGCTTACCTTGTTGTTTTACATCTCCACAAAAGTCGGAATGTAAAAATAATGATGAAAAAGAGGGAAAAGAAAATGAATATATTATTGGAATGGAAAAATTTCCTCTTTCGATAGGTCGCTGGGGGTATTTACCGGTTTCATTACAACAATTTTTAAAAGTGGGAGATCAAATATGTAAATCAAATTCGACGAAACCGTGTTTTTTAAGACATGGAGTAGAAACAAATTCAAAACAATCTTTTATTGCATGTATTGCAGATGCGTTTTATTATGGTTCATATGATAAAGTACCAAGCATACAAGAATTCAAAAAAACGATTGTCGAAAATTTATCGTTGGACTATTTTGTCAATTACCAAAATGGAAATTTAGTGAATGACTTTCATGATGCGAAAATGTCTTCCGATAAAATAGACGATTTTTTAATGAAATCTCCGATATCTTTGAAATCGAAATTGTATTCCCTTGTTTATTCTTCTTCTCCAAAAAAAGAGGCGATCCTTTACTATAAAAAGGTAATTAATTCATTTTTGAATTTCATCGATTTTTTAAACGATGATACGATTATTATCGATCATACTTATTTATGGGATATGGTAACTCAGCCTAAAACTTTTTTGAAAAATGAAAAGGTTCCATCGAAAGATATTTACCATCATGGATTTAATTTAGTAATTCTTGAAATACCTGATAATGATATTACTCAAAATATTGAAATTATATGTCCTTCGAACCATTATACTAATGAATTATTTAATCCTAAAATAGGTACTTTGATATTAATGAAAAAAGATGAATTTTATGAACCAATCTATTCTTATCAAAAAAACGAATTTATTTCGATCAATCGCTTTTTTTACGCCGACACAAAATATGATAATATTCGAAATCTATTAAATGAAATCATTTATCCTTTGATGAATACACTGTGTAAACCGCTACCAAGTCTACCAAATACATATACTTTTCAACCACCCATAAAATTGAATGATTTAGAAAATCAACTAAAAATGGTTCGTTCTCAAATAGAAAAATATGTTTTTAATTTTAATAATAAAATAATTGGAGCCATTGTTAATTCAAATGAAAAAAATGGATCCATCTTTGTCCCTTGTTATCCATCTTCTTTAAATACCCTCGAAAAAGATAAAATTGTTTTTATGACAGATCCAGAAATATGGAAATCTTATGAAGAAACCGTTTCTTTTTTATTAAATTTAAAACAAAAAAGTAAAAATAATATCCCTTGTAATCCTGTAATAAATGTGGTAGAAGATGAATTAATTATTGGTATCATTACCGAGACGAACCAGTTTATTCAAATTAACCCTCCGATACAAAAAATAGATGTACCCAGAGATATTTTATTGAAAAAAACGATCAAGGATACGAATACTATTTTGGCTGATGTGAATACGGGAAATTCTCATGAAGAAGATATAGAAAGGATAGAAATGATTAAGAGGATCCGCATGGAATACAATTTCTATAATGTTTTTAGAAATACCATTCGTATATTATTAAATGATTATGAAAATACGAAACAGAGAGAAGAATTAGAAGTGATTATCAATAAAAACTCCTTATTATATGAAACGAAATTACAAAAGATCCAAGAATTATTAAAAAAACTTATGAACGATAAAGTACTTTTTATTGGAGATGAAAAATATTATCAATTAATCAGTGAAGTATCGACATGTATCGTAAAAGATATGGTTCGATGTAAAAGTTCAAATGTATGTGCGATTGTAGAAAAAGAAGGTAAAAGTATATGTCAATTAATCCTTCCCAGAAAAAATTTGATTAATAAAAAGGAAAATGAAGTGATTTATTATGGAAGAATGGCAGATGAATTTATTCGTTATACTCGTATCAAGAATTTCATGTTTCAACCACAAACTTATCTTTCTTTTGGAAACAATCAAGTGAAATATAATCTGAGAGAAAATGAAATTATATTAATTGAGAGTATGATTACGCAAGATTACTTTGAACGTTTAATACCTATGAATAAAAATGCTTATGTTAAAAACAATTCTTATGATGAAGTAGAGCCGAAAAATCATCCTTTATATGAAAATAATGTAAATAGCCAAAGCGTAAAAAAAATTTCAAAATTAACAAATAAAATGTTACTTGATCAGTTGGAACCCGTGGAAGTAGAAAAAGTACAAGAAGCTCAAGAACCTCAAAAAGAACAACAACAGGCTCAAAAAGAAGTTCAAGAACCTCAACAACCTCAGGAACCATTAGAAGATAAAATAAACTCCTCGAATAAGTGTAAAGAAAAAATAGAAGTACCCATTTCCGATAAAAAACGTAATCAACTATTCCCAAATAATTACAAGGAATTCAAATATAAAAATAATAATGTTGCTTGTTCATATGATGTTATCGTTGTTCTAACCAAAATTTACAATAAAGAAAAAACCATTCCACAAATCAAACAAGATTTAATCGAAGTTTATCAACCATATCTTTTAAAATTTCAAACAAAAATAGTCGATGTATTAAAAATAGAAGGAAAAGAAATGTTATGTGATCAAGTACTTCAAGGGTCGATGAGTTTTGAAAATATGATTATGAATGACGGTTATTTTCTCTCTTTTTTAGATTTATGGGTTCTTATTCAAAAATATGAAATACCAACCATTTTCATGGGTACTTATAAATTATTAGAAACGAACCAAACTTCTAAAATTATGGTAGGATACAAAAATTGGGATTTGCCTGATCCAAAAGAATATATTTTTATTGTTACCCAGACAATCACTAAAAAAACACCTATCAATAAACCACCCATTAATCGGTTCATATTAACAGAAACGAATAAATTATTCATAAATATCGATGATTTAAATAAGGAAACCGAACTTTATCAGGAATTACAAAAATCCATAGAAAATCCAAAATCAGTTGAAGATTTTTTAACAAATTTTACGAAAAACCTTATATCGTTATAAATAAATTTTTAGATTGTTTATAAGTCATAAATATTTATATTATAATCATCATCAGAAACCTCATGGGAAACTTCATCTGTATTATCATTTGAACTTTCATCTGTATAATCATCTGAATTATCATTATTTCGTATTGAATATTCCGTAGGAATTCGATCTCTTTCAAGTTTATGACAATGAACGACAAATTTTTCAAATTTGAGTAATTCATTAATATTGATTGTTTTCATTAATCCCAAATGACTAAATAAAAAATATTTATTATTTTTATTACAGGAAAAAGGCGGATATTCATCATTAAAAGTAATTATTTTTTTAAATTTCAACTTTTTTTGAATGAAACCCTTTTCCATAAACGTTTCTTTTTTTTGTATAAAATTTGATCGAAATATAGAATGATTATTTATCGGTATTATTTTTACTATTTTTCTACCGAATTGCGGAAAATAATATCTTAAACGAAATAACATTTTTTCCAATATATCTTCACAATCTCTTTTTTTTTGATAGTCCAAAGAGAAAATACTAATATAAAATAAACATAAATAAGGTTTGAAAATAGAAATGATTTCTTTTACTGGAAAATCAGGATCTACTTTTATTTTACTATAATGTTTTGCATTATAACATTTTAACATATATTTTATTTTAAAAACAATTTCTTTATCATCCATATTATTTAAAAAATTCGAAATCGCACACTCTCTTAACAATATTTGATTTTCTTTTTCAAATAAATCTAAATCAAAATTTGATTGGAAATATTTTTGTATAATTTCTGGGACTGGAATAGATTTGAAAAAAAAAGTAAAATAAATATTATATAAATTTGATTTTGAAAAAGGGATATTATTGTATGGATTTTTGATGGTTAATGGTGAAGAAAAAAAGTTGGAAGAGTAGGTTAATGCGGTTTTAAAAATATTAATTAAATCACTTGTTGTAAAAAGATAACGATTATCTTTATGATAAACACAAATTACATTCTTTTCTTTCAATTGGATGGTATTTAAAGATAGATCTTTATCAATAACCAATTTTGATTTTTTCCATTTATAATGACATGCGAATTTTGAAAAAGCAAAATACGTTTTTTGAGATTGAGAGAAAAAACGCATCATATTATTTTTTATTTCTTCTGTATAGAAAATATTTTCATTCGTTTTTTGTAAAAACATGTATTTTTTTCTTATCTCTTCGACATTTTCTGGAATGGAAAAATAAAAAAAAATGTTTCTGTTTGTAAAAATAAATCTCTCGAATGGATCTAATACAGTTGAGTTTCCCTTGTTTTCTATTTTTTCTATGGTCCGATGTATGATTTGATAAAAGGAATGCATTTTCAGAATGATTTGATTAATATTATTATTTATTATGTTTTTAATATTTATATATTTTTTATTATATAAATATTTACTGGTGAATATTGGTAACTGTTACTTTGCAAGTTTATATTTATTTATTAAATATTTTTAATTCAAATAAATTCGTCTTATTTGTTATAAATAATAAAAAATTTAAAAAAATACCAAAATTCATTAAAATCGACATATTAAAAAATATTTGATTTTGTACACGTATTCTTCTTAATCCATCTACTTCCGTATAATTTGAATGTTTATACATTGAAAATAATAAGAATATAATTGAAGCTGAAAACAAAAATACGGATTCACTATATATTTCATTATATATTTTATTATGTTTTGTTCTTATGGATTTAATAATGAAAATATTCGTTGCAACTAAAAATGTAATACCTAGTGTACTTGAACTAATTTCATTCATTCTTATATGTTCTAGTGGAATATCGGTAATTGTTCCAACAAGTGAGATTTGATACATTAAAAATGCATTTAACCCAATTAATATAAGTCCTGGTCTTATATACGAAGGTTTATTAATTGAATAATACATTGCTGTTGATAGAAGAAAAATTAAAAAAATAATAAAAATAACAAAAGGTAATCCTACGTAGTTTAAATAAATATCACTATAATTATAATCTAAATCTGCTACTTCGTATCCTATTCCAATGATACCCGTACTTTGTAAATGATTATTTGTTGTTTTTGTATATTTTTTAAAATAAGCAGTCTTTTGAACGGCTTGTTTATCAAAAGGATCTTCCCAAAAATAATCCATAAAATTACAACCATTGATGATTTCATTCATATTATACATCACATTTACCAAATTCGGATTGGTAGAAAATTGTTCTAATGCAATATACCGATGATTGACGACACTTAATTCATCTGAAAAATTCAGATTTAATAATTCTTTTTGAAAAGATGCACGTAATATAAAATTTTGATCATTACTATTTAGGTCATTGTCTTTTTCATAAATATAAAGATAATATTTTGTTCCTTTGAATTCTAAAAGTATATTTTTATTATTATAATCTAACCATTGTAGGTAAGTCATCGTGTCAAGTAATTTTACACGTTCATTTAATAAATTCGTCATAATTTTTTGCAATTGGTCTTTGTTATTTAAATTAAATTCTATTTTTTCAATATCTACGGATTTACCTAAAAACTTTTTCCAATTGGATAAATAATAATAATAGTACAAGTATTCAAACATTAAAATAATTAAAAAAAAGATGGTTATTTCTTTCATTGATCTTTCTTTATATAATAATATACTTTTAAAAAATATACTTTTAAAAAATATACTTTTAAAAAAAGTATAGCAAAATGCAAAATGCAAAATGCAAAATGCAAAATGCAAAATGCAAAATGCAAAATGCATAATTATATACACATATTAATGACTTTGCCATATTTTACACTTTTGGATATTTTAATTTTTATTTAATAAACAAACTATCAAATCACCTATGGATATATAAATCTTAAAATGGATTATAATCATCATCCTGTTGTCCCATATCGATTGCCTTAATATTAATCACATTATTTTGTATCGCCAATTTACTTGTATTACAATTATCTTCTAAACTCATATTCCCAAAGAATTTTTCTATTTCTTCTTCTTCATCAGTAGGTTGATATGTTTCATCCACCGCATTTTGTTTTTGTATTTCTTCCAAGTCTAAAATTACTTGGAAAGAACTTGTTCCAAAATATCCTTCTTGACCACACATTACATTCGCAGAGACACCGCGTAAAGTATCCAATTCTGCATGTCTCGCTGCTTTCAAAAACATTTCGGGTGTCTCTTCAAAAGAAGCTTTTGCAATTGGACCTATATTGTCATTATTAATACCATGTCTGAAAATAGAAATCATTTTACTCGTATAAGTCATGCGATCACATAATACACTATAATTATGATAATTAATATAAGTTCCATCGAATTCAATCACTTCCGTAAGTTCGTTGAATATCGATTGACGCGCAGCTTCAATACCAAGAGTATGATACATCTCAACAATATCATTACTAAAAGTACGTCGATTGTCAATATAATTAAGGGTCAATACATCCATTAAATTTGACCCGATGGTATCTAATACAATAATATCTTGTTTTTTATAAATTCCATTTTGTTCTCGAACATTATCTTTGATTTTACGAACAATTACTTTATTCACGCCTTTTACACCACGTAATACAATATTTTGTAAAAGCTGTTCTTGAAAATTCTTCAGTAAATAGATTTGGTCACTTTGATCTAAAGGATTGGCTTTTGCCTTTTTGGACCCGCCTTTATTAGACGCATTTTTAATTACTTCATTCATACGAATACGGAAAATTAATTTATCTGAATTATAATCGCTGAAAACACAGTTGATTTCTTTATCATAAACATTATTCAAAGTGAAATGAATATCATCCATCGTAATGTTTTTCTCCAACATCACTTCATTATCCATTTCCATACGTAATACCCATTTGGAACGCTGATTTTCGTCATTTGATAAATCGAGTTCTGCACATTCTGCTACCATATTTTCAAATACTTTGAATTGTTCCATCGCATCTTTGTCTTCATGAATAAGTGTATTCAAGTCATCAGGATCAAAACAAATTTCTACGGATTTCACGACTTCTTCTAATCGAGTATGTTCTAACATATACATAATGGATTGTGCTTTATCTTTATCAGTTTCGTCTTCAGGTCTTAAAAAGATGGTAAGGGATGGGTTTTTTGGTTCACTCGATAAAGTTAATATTTCTTCAATACGTGGCACACCACGAGTGATGTTCGATTTTGATGACACCCCGGCGAAATGAAAAGTATCCTCGATCGCGAGACCATTATAGATGTTAAAAGTTCTTGTATCTTCGATTGTTAAATCAAACGCATAATTTGTGGTATTTGGAACTTCTTCGATTGATTTTATTTTATCAAAAACTACATCCATATAAGTGTCACAAGTTCTTTCTTCTAAAATAATTTCTCCATCAATCTCATTCGGAATAATGGTCGCATTTCGATGTATATCATATTGATAATTGTGTTTCAACAAATCCACTAAATTGTTTTGTTTGTAAGAAATTTTAATATTTAACATGCTTGACAACTCATGTAACTGGGAACCGGTTATTGACAAAACATATAATTGTTTAATATCTTTACTTCCACGATTATTCGTTTCAACCTTCTTTGGTTTACTAATATAACTATATATGCCTAATGTATTTAATATTTGTTGAACATCAATCATGAGTGATTTTGAAACAGAAGAAATTTTAATGGTTTTTGATTTTTTATCAATAAAACCATCGCCACCAATATATGCATCTATAAAACCCAATAGACATTCACGATTGGAAAACACGATTTTATCTGAAACAAATTTTCCATGACTTAATTTTCCAGACAAGTTTTCTAATAAACGACATAAAACTGTATTGTAAATACGCAAATCTTGGCTTGTCCATCCTTGTTCATTTTTATTCTCATTTTTATAAAGTTTGGTTGTAATGTTCCAGTTTTTACATAATTCTAAAATTGGTCCAAAGTATTCCAAGTCATTATTGGCAATTGATATCTGGAATTTTGTCATACATCCTTCTGCCGCATAAGCACCAAGTAAATATCCAAAATTGTAATCAAGTGGAATTTTTTCCGGAATGGTATAATTATTCATATTGGTTTGTTTCATATAAATACATCCAGGATGAAACAACGTTTTTGACTTGCATCCATTTCGTAATTTCTCATTTACCTTCGCAACAAAACTATCACTACGAGCATAAGGAAGAGTAAATGATTTTCCCTGATGTTTTGACCACCAAGCGTGTTCTTTGTGTTCCATTATTTCCTTTGCTTTTTCTACCTCGCTTGAATAAATATATTCGGTTGGTGGGAAAATCGTTCGTAAATTCAATTCTCGGTTTTCTTCAAAATCAATCGTTTTTGTAGACACTGGTAAATAATCACCTACTTTCAAACTGTCTCCTTCTACAGGAATAATTTTTCCATTCACTAATTTTAAAAAGGATTTAGCCTTTGTTGCAATGACTTCACGTTCTTCTTTGGTTGTTATTTTTAACATTGTATTTGATCCATCTTTATTAATGACCGGATGTCTTGTAACTGCTTCAATACGTTTCCATAATATATTTCCGTCTTCATCACAAGAAGGTATTTCATAATATTCTTCTACTTCTGCATAAGTAGTATCTTTGTCTTTGTAATACTCGATTTTCCTGGCTTCCTGAATTTTCTTTTCAATAAATTCACCAATTTGAACTTTGGTAATTTTATGCTCACGATTTCTTACAATAATTTCTGTTTCATATGTTACGCTATTTAAAGTATTATGAACGATGACACCATAGTCAGTCATAAAAGTTTGATTGGTTGGAATAGTAAAATCATACACATAATTTGTTTGGTCCGGGGTATAAAATTCAATATCCACGATTTCATCCCATACCACAGTTGCGTTGATAGCTTGTTTTAAAATAGATATTTCTTGTTGAATTAATTCTGATTGTGGATGAGATTGGAAAATTTCCAAGTACTTCTGTAAAGTTCTACGTCCAATAGTATCTTTCTTTTTACAATATCCATAATTTCTACTTTGTCCAGGTAAATTCAACGTTTTTCCACAATGTGCAATAATTTTACCTAATCCGTTGATTTTATCAATATATTCTTTCAACGAAATATTCTCATCTCTTTCCGTATATTGAACCAAACTTTCTAATCGATCTTCATGTAATTTCGTACCGATTTTTTCCTTATATAAAGTACTATATTTTGCAGAAATCGATAAATTGTAAAGATTGGACCCACGAGTTAGATTTTCTTTGATCGAGGAAAAGATACCAAAGTAATTTAATAATAATGAAATATCCTTGATTAATTGTTTACTTCTACTACAAACACGAATTTGATGATGTTGTTTATCATTTTGGAAATTTCCGTCTCCATCGAAATAGGCTTGAATAAGAGCTGCTTTAAATTCTAGAGGAGCCAAGAAAGCAAAATCAGGAACCTTTTTCACAAAAGAGCCAGTATCACATGTATCTAATAATAAACAAGCCAATTCTTTGCAAGTGAATTTGGTAGTTATACTTTGTCCATATTCACCTTCCTTTTCACTCACACGACATTCTTTTTCAAATCTTTTTGCAAATTCTTTTGTTTTTTCAATAAAAGTATTTGATATATTGGTAATTGCAATTTCGTGATAATTTATATTTCCTTCTGCTAAATAAGCACCGATAAACCATCCAAACAAAGAATCCAATTTATAATTTTGTTCGTTGATTTTAATGGTTGATTGTGTAAATGTTTGGTCAATATGTCTTGCTACTGGAATTCTCATTCCTTTATTCATATTTGCACCAACAATTGCTTCTACTTTTTGAGTTTCCCCTGAACGGATCAAGTGAGAATGGCTCGTTGTTGTTTCTACAACTCTTCCACTTCGTGTAGTAACTTTCATCATTTGTCCGTTGACAGGATGTCTTGAAATATGAGATATTTTATTCCATTTTGTTTTTTCCTGTTCTGTAACACCAACAATATAATAATCATCTTCCAATTTTTCCAATAGCGTCTCTACACTATTGGTTCCATGTCCTGTATTAAAAGTATAATTTGGAAGTTGTTTGATTAAATTTTCGATGAATGGACCGATTTCCGAAGATATGTGTTCCAATGCTTGTGTTTTTTTGTTTCTTTTTACCATTTTTATTTTTTCACTTGACAAAAGAGACATTTGTGTACTCGTCTCTCCAATACTCTGTCCGGCAATCATTCCAACCATTTCTCCTGGTGTTACAATCGCTCTTTTATAAGTGCTTACGATAGTTTCTAATAATACCACTAAAGCAGAGCGATTAAAACGTTTTACCAAAAGTAAATCTTTGGGTGACAAATAATAATAATAAAGGACTTTAAATAATTGAGTAGGAGGTGAATAATAATTTTTTTCTAGAATTGAATACGTTTCATCGATCATCTCAAGTGCTTCTAAAAAGGTGAGATCCACCAAAGAAGATGAGTTGATATTTAACTGTCCTTGAATATTTCCAATAATATACATAAATGCAACTGGACAATTTACAACACTATCGCCCTTTCTTTTGAAAACGTTGTTGATAATATTTGTACGTTCTTCTAAAAACCATTCGATTATCTTTTTGCTTTGTTCCAACCATTTTCCTTGCTGTTTTTTATTTCTTGTAAGAGCATTCTTTAAAAGGATTTGAGATAATGTCTTGTTTTTCCCCGATTCTTCTGGAATTGTATAATGCGCATAAATATCTTGTGTACTCATAGTAACTAGAGGTAACATTTGATTTTCTACTTTGACTGGATCAATACAATCATCCCCATAGGAAAACTGTACGATTTTATTTTTATTGTTTCGAATAGTCATATCATATCCAACCATCAAATCTTCTAATCCTTTAATTAATCTTCGCTGTATATACCCTGTAGTACTAGTATCACGTACTTGAAGACCGTTGGCAAGTCCAAAATTTAAGGTAGAAGGAATGGTTAAATCATATACTTTTGGATGTTTTTCTACGCCAATGATATTAATTTCTACGATTTTATCCAATACGGTATTATGATAGGTATCGAAATTGCGATGAGAATTTCCCCAAACAATATTACGCATTTTTGTATTTTTGGTTTCTTCTAATAAGGAAATCTTATTTGTAAATATTTGTCCCCATTGACAACGAATGGACATTCGATAACTAGGTTTGATATTTTTGGTTTCCAAATTATTGGATTTCAATTGAGATTGAAATACTTTTCCAAAAATACCAAACCTTGAACATAACATCGAAATACCCTCGATCAATCTTTTTGAGGCAGAACTAACATCAATGGAATTTTTAGAAACGAATCCATCCCCAGAGTAATAACCACTCAATAAACCAATGATAAATTCTTCGGATGCAATAAATGCTTCGGTAGGTACATGTTTTTTATCTGCTCCATGACCAACTAACTTTGTCAAGAAAGTAGATAATAAAGAAGAATTACCTGTGATTGTGGTTGTTTTTCCTCCAATTTTATTAATTCTTTCACGTTCTACAAAATGAATACCGAATTTTTCAAACCATTGTTTCACAAAACTTCGAATATTTTCATCATTATTTGTAATGGTTACCGTATTTTTATTTGCATTTCCTTCTGCTAAAAATAGTCCAATGAAAATACCGTTTTCATTATTTAAAGCGATTTTTTCTGGAATAAAAGTATCTTTTCGATTTGCGTGATAAGGATAAATGTATCCGTCTTTGATATTCAATAAATTCGAACGAACACTCGTTCTTTGCAAAGATGATTTTTTACTGTAAGGAAGTGTAAATTTTGTTCCATTATTCTCATTCCACCACCCTTCTGGTATTTTCTTTTTATTTTCCATTGATCCATTCATTGCATTCAAAGCACAATTAAAATCCGTGCCATAAACAAATTCTTCTTTTGCAAAATACTTTTTCATATCGATATATTCTAATACAACAGGAGGCTGACATAATTCTGCAGTCACTGGAACACAATCTCCTACTTTAATGTCTGGCGTTAGCATTTCTTTGAATTTCTTTGTCTCCTTATTCCAAATCAACAAGGATTTACTTTCTGTAACAATCACATTTCTTCCACCATACGTTTTAATCTCATATAATTCTGTACCAGGGTCATGACGGGTAATTGCCGTAATATTCCCCCATGTAATATGTCCATCTTCATCCGTAGTAGGAATAAATATATTTTCTTTTTCGGTTTCTAATAATTCCATCTGTCTTTCCGTAAAATGTTTGATATCTTCTGGATTTTTTGCAAGTCGTTCGTCGATCCATTTACCGATTTCAATATATACCGGTTGTTCATTTTCAATAATAACAATCGGTGTTTCCCAAGTAACTGATTTCACAGCGGTATCAATTAAACCTACACGACCTCCCATCGCATGAAAGAACATTTCTTGAGGAGTAAGTCCATTAATATATGAACTTTCTACAAATCCACGCGCTCCTGGGGAGTCATCATATTTTGTGAAATGAGGAAGGGTACGATTTTCAAATCCATAAGGGATACGTTTACCATCTACATTCTGTTGACCTAAACATGAAATCATAAAGGAAATATTAAGTTCACTTCCTTTTGAACCAGCATTTACCATCGTCACAAAACGATTATTTTTACTGAGATTTTTTAAACCGATTTTACCGGATTCAGAGGATGCTTGGTTCAAAATATTATTCACTTGGGTCTCAAATTCTTCTTCATTTGTTTTACCTGTACTATTATCAAAAACTCCGATTTGTACTTGTTCTATTAAATTTTTCACATCTATTTTCTTATTGGTAATTACTTGAATGATCGATTGGTTTGTTTTAGCATCAGATATTAAATCACTAATACCTACACTAAATGCAGTTGATTTCATATATTCTGTTACTACATTCTGTAAATCATCGATAAAATTCGAAGAAGCCATATTTCCAAAATCATTACATATTCGATGTAATAACCCTTTTGAACCACCACCTAGTACGCTCTTATCCATTTGACCACGAATGTATTTTCCGTTGATAATTTCTAATAAAGCATTTGAATTTTTAGGATCGTCCTTGTCGTCAACAAATGCTTTTGTCTTGTATTTTAAAGTAAGTGGGTGCATGATTTGTGTTAAAATATTGAAATTGCTGATTTTTCCATTGTTTATGGTTAATGCTTCTAATAATTCTTGTTCATTCACGCGATTAAACATCATCAAGATATTCATTGCGTCACGTGGTGTAAATTTAATATTTTCTCTTGTAAACTGATAACTACCTAACATCGAATCTTGATAAATACCAATAATGGGAGAATTGTTACCTGGACTTATAATTTGAAATGGTACTGCTGCTAAATTTCTTAATTCTGCTTCGGACTCTGGATCTTGAGGCATATGTAAATTCATTTCCAATAATCTCTATAGTTTCCTATAAAGCCAGACTATACCTTAAGCCTTATCCGGTTGATTAAACCTTCATTTAAGACCCACAACCGTCTAGTCGTTGAACCTTCCCCTTGCTCTTATCATAACGAGTTTAGGGGCTTGGCTGCGGATTGCCCAATCCTTCACATTATTACCTTTGGGTTCGGCTATTAACCGAGTTCCTCTTGAATGTTTCCAATTAAGAGTGGTAGTGAAGGCTCTAAGGGGTTTCCCGCAATTTGGTTATGTCGCTTTAAGGGAACCTACGGTTCCCCTAAGACCCCTCCCTTTCTATTCATAAAAAGGGTTGAAATCTTAAGGAAATTTCAGTTCGATTAAAACTAGGGAGTAGCACGCTTTTCACGCTCCCTGTTGGGGACAAAATGGATTACATTTGTTGTCTATCCCCATCGAAGTCCGCATTGTAAGGTTTTGTGTCAGCTACGTTCATACGAAACGTATCCCCACGTTTCATAATTCTCGCAATATGACACATCATTGACATTCTATGTAAAGTCGGTTGTCGATTGAATAAAATGGCATCTCCATCCATCATGTGTCGATGGACTACATCACCTTCTTCTAATACAATCGAATCACGATCAATATAACGTAAGGTAATCGATTCGCCATTCTTTTTATCGAGGATTTTTGCTCCTGGAAAAATATCTGGTCCATTACGTACAAGTGATAATAAGAAATTCTTATTCATCGAATTTACTACGACGGGTTTTGTTATATTTTTCGCGACTTTCATCGGAATACCTAATTCACGGATTGAAATATTCGGATCGGCTGTAATAACGGAACGTGCACTAAAATCCACGCGTTTCGCCATTAGATTACCACGCATACGACCACCCTTTCCATTCAAACGATCCTTAATTGATTTTAAAGGACGACCGCTTCTTTGTGCTACGGAAGATACACCAGGAATTTTATTATCCACTTGTGTAGCTACATAATACTGCAATACGGTTGTCCAATCATCCACTACATTTGCCGGTGCATTTGCCTGTATTTTTTCTTGTAATGTTTTATTTGTTTTTATAATATTTACTAAAATATGACTTAAATCGTCTTCTGATCTTTGTTGTGCATCATGTTTTACCGAAGGACGAATTGCAGGAGGAGGAACAATCATTACTTGACAAATCATCCAATCTGGTCGTGACCATAAAGGACTAAATCCCATAAATGTAATATCATCATCACTTATTCGTTTAAATATTTTTAATACTAATTCTGGAATTAATTTAATCACAATTGGTTCTCCTCCATCCGAATCATTCTTCCATTCTGCAAAAATACTTGCAAAACCTTCCTTGCGGATTTTAGTAGGTTGTAAACATCCACAACCGTCTTCCGTATCTTCTCCACAACGATTGATTTTATTACAAAGACCAAATACATATTTCCATCTTGCTTCTCCTTGAAGCTTCATCGCCTGTTTATATTTTTCTTTACTAATGAGAATTTTACTGCATTTAAAACAAACACAACGTAATACTTTTAAAATAGTATTTAAATATTGTATATAAAATACTGGACGTGCTAGTTCAATATGACCATGATATCCAGGTGTTTTCATATAATCTAATCCGTCGGTGGGACAAATAAGACCTGGTTCCAAAACACCCATACGTGGATCAAATAATCCACCGATCACCGGTTTATTATTCACATAAGTATTACGATTATTTATCTCTGCTACGGAACTCTTACGAATTTCCTCGGGAGATAAAATACTAAATTGAATACCAATTACTTTGGAAGGACGAACTGGAACTTTGGAATGAAAATGGTTGCCGTACATGTCTTAACTTATTATTATATTTATATTTAGATTGTTTTCGTAATATTTCAAAATCAATTTTTTGACTGAAAAAAATACTAAAAAATATTATTTGTTTAATATATAAATGAATAAAGATTATTCGATTATATATAAAAAATTTGCAAAATATATTCCTCTAAATGAAATGAAAGGATTACAATGGTTTGCGTTGACATCAAATTATGGAACAACTTATGGAGATATAACCAAAAAATATCATTTTAAAGAAAAACCTAAATTATTAGATATCGGAAACGCAAATGTACGTAGCATGATTAAACAAACGATTGAACCATACGATAAAAATATTATAAAGTATAGCGATCCAGATGAACAATATTCAGGTGGATCAATGAATAAAAAATATCATGATCTTGTGAAACAGTATTTTGGAGAGAAATATGATGGAACCATTATCGACGAAGAAAACTTACAAGGAAATGATGAATATTCGAAAGAAGATCTAGAAGGACCAACTGAAATTGTTGTTTGGAAAAATTATCCTGAATTATTGGAAGAAGTAGATTTTACTGGAGGGTTCAAGAAGAAATCTAGGAAACTTAAAAAAACCAAGAAAACCAAGAAAACCAAGAAAACCAAGAAAACCAAGAAAACTAAAAAAAACAGAAAATAATCCTAAAATAGAAATGAATTTATTTTTTTTTATGAAGACATTCTTTAAATAATCCTGGAACAAATTTACCTTTTTTAATCATGTCAATATGGTGTGGACAAATCGGTTTTTTATGTGTTTTTTGATGTTTACCATGATGGTAATGACTTACGCTTTTATAACCCTTTCCTTTTTGAATAGAAACTAATCGAACTGTTTTTTTACCACCCTTGTGTTTTATTTCCTTGTTGTAATAATGAAATTTCATGGTTTTTGTTTTCATACGAATTGTTTATATAAATATAATTATAAAATAAAAATATATATTTAATTATAAAATGGAACAAGTCATGCTAATTCATTTATTACATATTTTCATTTTCGGTTCTCTCTTTTTATATGTCGGAATTCAAACAAATAAAATACCTACTTGGTTATATTCTGTATTATTTTATTTAGGTATTATCATTCTTTTCTATCATAGTTATAAAACATATGCTTTATTGAAAGCGGGCAAAAATCCATGGATCAATCTATTTCATATTTTTATCGTAGCTCCTTTACTTATTTATATTGGATTAAACGGATTAAAAACACCTTTGTATCTTTATCAATTTATTTTAATGTTGGCTTTTACGGTGATCGGTTATCATGGTTATTATTTATTAATTGATTGGAAATAAACAAAAGGTAAATCCATTTAGATGAATGAATTGTAAAATAATATTATATATTTATTTATAACATTATTCAAATTTATAACATTATTTATAACATTAATTTTAACAATGGGAGGAAAGGACCCAATCTTTGGTTACCACCTTTTCTACGCTTTCTAACGCCCCTTCCACCCATCCCTGATATCTTGAGACAGCTTCCCCTACAACTAAAAACCCTTCTTCAGGATGTTGAACCGCTTTTACAAATTCATCACGATTTCGGAAAGTAGAACCTTTGGACAACGGTTCAAAATAATGGGTTCCAATATCCCAATAAAAATCCTTGATTGCCTTTAAGGTTAACGTATTTGGTGGAATACCTAATGACTTTTCAATTAATCGAGAGAAAAAAACGCGATTTTCCTCCGTATTTTCTAAATGAGGTTTTAGAGCGATTGCATTGGCATTATCACTATATGCAATCATATATACTCCTTTTTCCGAATTCATCGGTAAAATTTTTTGTAAAGGTCCAGGTACTTTAATATAATGTTTCACATATTCACTCATTATTTTAGCGGATTGCTTATTAAACTTACCATATAAACGTAAAAAAGGCTGTCCATGGATTTGCTGATAAATACTTGTTTTATCACTTGCCCCAGGAACGATTGATTGGATCGATGCTATGGTAGTCGCCAATATCACTTTATTCGCGTAATATTTCTCTCCTTTTTCTGTTTGAATTTCGAATTTTGTTACACAAGAATTATTTTCTTGTATTTTTTGAACACTAGAAACATTTTGTGAAAATCGCAAATGTTCCCAACCTATTTTATCACACAAAGTAAGTACGATTTGTTTCCAAGGAATATTCAAGGCAGTCCATCCAGTTTGATTATCATCCATTCCATAATTATATAACGTTTCTTTAATGTCCGCATTTTCATAATCGGTATATCCAGCAGATATTTTAAAATCCGTATATAATTCTTTACCAAGAATTTTCTCGGAAAATTGTCCAAAAGTGAGCGAATGAAGAGAAGGATGTTTTTTATATTCTTTTTTCAAGAAATTCACTATTTTTATTAAATCCACCGGTCTTTTTACTGTCGTCGAATAATCCATAATTGAATCAAAAGGTTGGAATTTTATTTTCAGTTTTTGCATTAAATGAATAAGAAGTGGATTTTTATCGAGACGACCAATTCCTGCACCAGTAACGATGGTCGTTCCGTAAAACGTTTCGTTGCTTGTACGACCCCCAACCCATTCTTTTTTATATTTTTCTAAAATTAAAAAGGTAGTTTTGGGGGCATATTGTTTGATTTTATAGGCACTATATAATCCAGCCATTCCACTTCCAATAATAATAATATCGTATTCGTTCATTTTCTTGTTTTCAATTTTTTTCATTTCCTTTACGTAAAATATAAAATAGATTATAAAGTAAATATATATTATATACTTTTTAATGAAATTATTTTTAGATGAATAGAAAATTGATTTGATTTTGATTTAAAATTAATATTCTATTATATTATTATAAGTATTTACGAAATTTAAAATGACCAAAGAATTCAAACAATATTCAAAAAAGAGCTCTACAAATTCGAATGTTAAGAATTCGAAGAATTCTAAAGAAACAAAGAGAGAACATTTGACTTCTAAAAAAAAACAAAACAATCATTCGGATAGTAGTGATTTCGATGATGATGGATCAAGTGAGTTTGAAGAAGAAGAATTGGAAATGGATGAACACGAATATCGTAAATTCTTATCGAAAATTTTCCCTTCCAAAAATTTGAATGAAAAGGTTAAGTCAGGAGAAAAAATGAAAAAATCAGTCAAAGAAGATAAACCTATTGAAAAAGAACAAAAAAAGAAATCAAACCATTCTTCTAAGGAAAAAAATAAAAAATCTAGAAAAGTAGTCGAGGATGTGTCGAGTTCTGACGAGGACGAGGAAGAAGACGAAGAAGACGAATATTATTCGGTAGATGAGGAGGATGAATATGATGAAGAAGATGAGGATGACGATTCGGTAACATTACTATCTAGCTCAGAAGAAGAAGAAGAAGAAACGATTGTTCGTAAAAAAAAGTCAAACTTAAAAATAGATAAAAAGTCAAAAAAATCACCAAAAAAATCAAAAGAATATGAAGGTGAAGATGATTCCGATATGGATACAGAAAGTGATCAAGAGATATATAAAAAAAAGAAATCAAAGAAAGGTAAAAATGAAAAGGTTAATATTATTTTATCGATTGGTGGGGCGGATGATGATTATGATGATGAAGATGAGGATGAAGATTGGGAAGATTATGAGGATGATGAAGAAACCGAAGATGAAGATGTGTCTGTTTCGTCTGACTCTTCTAGTGAAACAGAAGAAGAGGAGGAAGAGGAAAAACCGAATAAAAAAAAATTAAAAAATAGCAATAAAAATTCAATTGTAAAAATAAAAGAACCATCTTCAAACGTCGTGTCGGAAGAAACAAATATAAACAATACAATAGATACAACAAATACGTTGAAAGAGAATGATGATTTCTTACTAAATCTAAAAAAACTTTATGAAAATAATAAAAATAATAAATCGATCCAAAAATGTATTGAAGTTTATGAGAAAGAAATCGAAGTATCTAAAAAAAAGAGTGAAAAAAAGCAAATTAAACAAAAGGCAAAAAACACGCGTATTTTCCGTCGTATTCTGCGTGATAAAAATACGATGAACGATTTTACATTCTTTGAGAAATTGGAAATGGAAACACAAAAAAAAATGATTAAAGAGTTACGTGAAATTAATAAAATGACACGTATCGAAAAACCATATCGTATGAGTTTATTAGAAGCAACGATACCTCCTTTATTTAAAGCAGCTGCTATGAAAAAAGTGAATTCATTACGATATATGGAACCAGGAAGCGGTGAATATTATAAAATCAAGACATGGGTAGATACTTTTATGCATCTACCTTTTGATCAATATAAAACTCTTCCCATTCATATTAGTGACGGAGTAGAGAAATGTCATGATTTTATGGAAAATGCTAAACAATTATTAGATAATGCGGTTTATGGTTTGAATGATGCAAAAATGCAAATAATGCAAATGTTAGGACAACTAATTACAAATCCAAGTGCGATCGGAACATCCATCGCAATTAATGGACCTCCTGGTACGGGTAAAACCAGTTTAGTAAAAGAAGGTATTAGTAAAATATTGAACCGTCCTTTCGCATTCATCGCTCTGGGTGGTGCAACAGATAGTAGTTTCTTAGAAGGTCATTCCTATACTTATGAAGGTAGTATGTGGGGTAAAATTGTTCAGATTTTGATTGATAGTAAATGTATGAACCCGGTCATTTATTTTGATGAACTGGATAAAATAAGTGATACTCCAAAAGGGGAAGAAATTGCAGGTATTTTAACACATTTAACGGATACTAGTCAAAATAGTCAATTTCACGATAAATATTTTGCAGAAATTGATTTTGACTTGAGTAAATGTTTGTTTATTTTCAGTTATAATGACGAAACGAAAATTAATCCGATTTTAAAAGATCGTATGTATCGTATCCAAACAAAAGGATATGATAAAAAACAGAAAACCATTATTTCAAATGATTATTTATTGCCAAAAATTCGTGAACAAGTATGTTTCAACACGGATGATATTATTATTCCAGATGAGACCATTCATTACATTATTGAAAATTATTGTCATAAAGAAGATGGGGTGCGTAATTTAAAACGTTGTCTAGAAATTATTTATACGAAGTTGAATTTATATCGATTAATGAAACCCGGATCCAATTTATTCGAAGAAGAAATGTCGATACAAGTCGAATTCCCATATCAAGTAAACATTGATATTGTAAAAAAACTCATTAAAACGGATGAAAAAGATAAATTAATGAGTGCGATGTATAGTATGTATATATAAATATAGTATAGATATTGATATTGATATATATATTTTTGAAATAGGTGAATAGATAGAAAATATTTTATAAATTGAATTGTGTAATTACCTAAAATAAAAATAAAAATAAAAATAACAAGATCAATTATTTTTAGAAGTGGATAAAAATTTGATTTCTTTTTTTACGTATTCAAATTTTTCACAAAAGTCAAAAAATAAATATTGAATTTGATGTATTTTTTCGTTGGAATATTTTACACCTTCATATTTTTGAATTGACTGGTAACTAATTCCTTCTTTCGATAGATCGTTGATTTCACACATTATATCACATGTTTCTTCGCAATAAAAATTAGATAATGTCCCTTTTATTTTATGAGAAATATTTTGTATTTTTTTATAGTTTTCAAAATTAATTTCTTTCTTAAGTTCCTTGATTTCCATTTCGATTTCATTTTGTAAATCACCAAATATTTCTATCAAAAAAGGTATGTCGTCGTTTCCATAATTATAATTATAATATATCTTTTCCCAGTCGACTACTTTTTTTGGTTTATTAGAAATCATATTTTTATTATATTGAATATTACCAATATAATAAAAAACACAAAAATATTTATAGAGTGTTGAATATAGAATATAAATATTTTGTTACCATACCATATATAATTTAAGGATTACCTTGTCCTAATTCAAGAGGAGGACGAAGGAAATCTGGAGTAATGGTACTCTGGTTCCATGGTCCAACATATAATTGCGGATTAGGAGGTTCACTACGAATTTGTAAATTGGCGTTTCTTAATGTTTGACCGATGGTATCAATACCGATATGATAACCAGCCTTTAATAAATTTACATTTGCAAGTTCACCTTTTCCACTTGGATTTAATTGACCCCATTGACTGTTTGTATCTTTAGGTAAAAGCTCTGCAGGATTTTGAATATTTGTTTGTGAACATGTGGAAGGAAGACCAGGTGAAGTGGTTTGAACACCTTTGGCAGATGCGAATACTTCATTTTGACCCATAGGTTCAGATGGTCGAACATTTCCCATCATACCATTACCTTCAGCTAAACTTAAATCAAGTTGACTAGGATTTCTATATTGTCCTTGCATGCTTTGATTTGATTCATAGCCAGACATTCCTTTCGAATTTAAATAATTAGCAAATAAACTAATGACATAGGCGACAATTAATAGACAAATAATTGCACCAATACCATAATCATTCCAAATCTTTTTAAAGGAGATACTCATTATATAAAATGAAGGATAAAATAATTTTAAGAATACATATTAAATTTAAAAAATTTAACAAAAGGAACAAAATTTACTAAAGAATGAAAATAAAACTCAAAACCTAAAAACCAAGAAAAGCAATAACCTAAAAATAATTTAAAAGATTATTTACTAAAATTCAAGATCATTAATTTCATTTTCGCCAAATTCTTCCATTTCTTCTTCAAAATCATCATCACTATCATTCAAATTTTCCAACATATATGTTTTTTTAATATTTTTTGCTTCTAAATAAGCGATTAATGAATTTTTTTTGCACTCTTTTGCTCGTGTTCTTGCTTGTTTATATAATTCATAATATACTTCATTCGGCTTTTTTAATGTAATTGGTTCTGAATTCGTTTCTAATTGGATGGAAAATTCTTTTAAATCATCTTTATTATCTTCCATTTCAGATAATGAAATTTGTATTTCTTCAAATAAATTATTTTTGTTATTTTCAATTTCAGAAGTTTCAATAAAGACATTTTCTTCTAAAGGTTTTTCGTCACTTATCTCTTTTTCTTCTAAAGCTTCATTTTCGATAATTAAAGTAGATGGATCAAATGTTTCTAATTCATCTAAAATACTTTCTCTTTCTTTTTCTTTTTCATAAATAGTTGTATTTGTAGTTGTATTTGTATTTGTGTTTTGTCTTGTAGTGGCAACATTTGCATTCGCACTCGCAGTCGCAGTCGCACTTGTGTTTTTTTTTATTAAACAATTTTCAAAAATAGGTTCATTCAGAACCATTATTTGTTTTAATTCAATATCAATTTGAAAATTACGATTGGTGAATTTAATGCCTTGAATTTCTAAAATCGAAATAATATTTGTTTCTGGTTGAATATCTTGAATTCCTAAAGACATTTCATTTTCATCATATATTTTAATGTTTGGATCGCCAGTAATCGGATTATTTTTAATATTTACACGGACTAAATAATATTTACCGGATTTATATATTCGAATTGGCGAATTAAAAGCAGTTTCAATATCATTCATATCTAAAGTTGTTTGGAACCAAGAGTCGGATTTTGAATAAATAAGTTTTTGACACGTTTCTTCTAAATTTTCAAACCATTGAATTAACGTTTCTGAATTTTTATCAAACATTAAATCACAATAATATTTTTTACCTGATTTTACAATACCTTGTCTGGTAAGACTTTTTGTAGTTTGAATATATAATGGTTTATTATTGAATTGAAATTTTGTAAAATAAGCACCTCCTTGAATTCCTGTTGGAATGGTTAATGATAATTTAGAGAATGGAAAATCTTCATTTGGTTCAATAATGTTGTCCATAAAAATATATCTATTTAAAGTTACCTAGAAATTTTTAAATACGTCTATAACGAATTATTCATACATTTAGATTGATTGAAAAATAATCGATTTATATACAAGTATACCATTTATTTATTTTTATTTTCTCTGATAATTATATAAAATGAAACGATCTTTAGGTAGAAAAAGTCATAAATTAACATCAAGTAGAAAACATAAAGGAGGAGAATCACAGCCATATAGTAGTGCAGCAACTTATCAAAATTGGATGCTTGGATCTGAAAATGATCAATATGGAAGAGTATTTGACCAATCAGGACCAAATACTAGTCAATCAAACGCTATCATGGCAAATGCAAATTCAGGATCAGTCGGATATTTACCTTATCAACGTGCAGGTAAAGGTCGTCGAAGTAGTAGTCGTCGTGGTAGTAGTCGTCGTGGTGGTCGTCGCAGTAAAAAAGGAGGTTTTTTAGGAAGTGTTGTTAATCAAGCCATCGTTCCTTTTGGTTTAGTAGGATTAAATCAATATTACGGAAAAAGACGCGGAAGTAAAACACGTAAGATGTATCGACGTTAAATTTGTAAAATCGATTATTCATTTTTTTCCTCCATAATCGGTGGAGAAGGTCGAAGTATTTTTATTAGTTGTTCAACATATTTATTTTTAGGATCATTATTTTCTACCTCATTATATTCGGAATGAAAATTTTGATTGATAGTTCTTGTAATTCCTGTATCATCCGACGGGAGTTTAATTTTTCTATTTATATATGTTTCTTGAGATTGATATATATAATGAGCAATATAAGCAGGAGCATCTTGATAATTTGTATTTGTATAGTTCATGGCTAAATGATGAACATTCATTAATTTGTTATTTAAATTAAATAAACGGTAAGGATTTTTCATGGAATAATAATGTGGATTAATTGACTGTATGACTGCTCTTGGACGAACAAATGTTTTTACATGTGGGTTCAATGTTTTTTCAGATTTTGTATAATTTTCTAAAATTAAACCTGGCGGCTCCTTACCATGGTGATTTGATCCAAACATTAACCAATTTAAAGATAAAGAATGTGCATGATGATAACGATTTAATAATTGTTTTATAGAACGATATTGATTTAAAATAATAAATTCATCTGCGTCTAAATAAATAAACCAGTCCGCATTATTTTTTTTTGCTATTTTAAAGGCTTCATTCATTAAAAATATTTTTACAGGGTTTTGAATATCACAACGAATAATTTGAACATTTTTATCAAATGGAACAATTGGTGGTTGGGATTTATGGTCAAAAATAATTATATTTGTGAACCCAATCAGTAAATGATGATAAGCCCATTCTTTAATATGTTTTTCATTACGAGCATTTGTGAATAAAAATATCTTTTTGGTAGGTGGGTAAATAATATTTGGGTTTTCGATCGTTTTATTTTTTAATAATTGAAATCCATGAAACATAATGATATTTATTTATATAAATATATATCATTATTTCTTTATTTATATAACGTTTCTTTTATACAACCTTTCTTTCTATGAAGTATAAATTTTGACAAGGATAGGTAAAAAATAAAAAAATTCTTTATTAATAAATATAAAACATAGAATTCATGAATTCTAATCCAAATAAACAGTTTGAAAATAATGTCCAAAAATGGGTTTCGATTGATAATCAATTAAAATTACTGCAAGAAAAAACAAAAGAATTGAGAGAACAAAAAAATGTCATTGGAAAAAGTATGCAAGAATATAGTTCTCAAAACAATCTCTCCAATGCAACCATCCAAATAAGTGATGGAAAATTAAAATTCGTGAATACAAACGTATCCACACCTTTAACCTACAAGTTTATCGAAAAATCTTTAGGCGAAATTATTAAAAATGAAAATCAAGTGAAACAGATTTTAAATTACTTGAGAGAAAAGAGAGAAACGAAAGTCGTTCCTGAAATTAAAAGATTGTATTCATAATTCAATTTATATTTATATAAATATGTGTATATAAATATAAATTTATATAAATATATATAAAATTGGATTATGAATGAAGATGATTTTATTTATTACAAAGACGATAAAAATAATTTAATGAGTGGTGGTTTTAGTATGAATTTACTTGCATTAAAAAATGGATTATCTCCTTTGTCTGGAGGCGAAGTCAAAGGCGAAGTCAAAGGCGAGGTGAAAGGCGGAGGCGAAGACAGAAGTTTACATGATACAGACTATAGTCAAGAATTTAAAGATCATATTATACCTTCTTTTTTACATTATCAATTAGCAGGTGAACATGATAATTATTCACAAAAAATGTCGGAATTATTGAATGTTTATGAAGATGATAATGAACAAAATGATGAAAATGAAGATCAAGAGGGAGGAGATCTTTATGAAAAATTACTAGATTTAGTAACCATGAATAAAAGTAATAAAAATAGAAACAAAAACAAAAACAAAATTTCTAGAAAAGAACCAAAAAACAATAAAAATACAAAAAACAATAAAAAAACAAAAAAAAACAAAAAACAAAAAAGTTAAGAATTAAAATTTGGTCCATGTATCATAATTGAAGGGTGATACGATAATATCATCCACTTGGGTTTTCCAATAATCTATTTTTTTCTGAAAAAGGATATCTTCTTGTGTTTGTGGGAAAGGTGAAATATTCTCCATATATTCTTCATCCTCCTTTGTGATATGTGGTTTTTTTCCATAACAATTCACACCGAATTTTACTTGTGGATTAGCTATATATCCACCATTGATACCAGGACGACCACAATCATGTTCGTGTCCTTTTATTTTTTGTAATGAATCATATGTTTTTTGTTGGGTAGGGAAAAGTGCCATTTGTTGATCCGACCATCCATAATTACACCACTCACCGCCATTTTTATATAGATTTTCTACTTCATCATATTTTGCTAAACGTGCACCATAAGCACTACAAAGAGCTTTTGCATTTGGATAGTCATAATAATTACCAGGAATATTGAAAACTTCATCCTTTGGATTATTCATGTTATTTCCTACATTTTGATTATTCATGAGATTTTGATTATTCATGAGATTTTGATTATTCATGAGATTTTGATTATTCATGAGACTTGGATTATTCATGTTATTTCCAAGATTTTGATTATTCTCATTATTTTTAACGTTTTGAATATTTACGTTTAAAGGAGGTTTATCTACAATATCAATATCGATTTGTCGCGTATTTACAATCGCATCGATTGTATTCTGAATCCAACCTACAACATTTATTCCAAAAAAATAATACAATACATTTATAACTACTAAACCAATTAATAAAAATAATAAAATATTCATAAATAAATCGGAAGTTGATTGAGTTGAATTTGAATTTGAACTTGAACTTGAATTATTATTTTCAAACATATTCTTATATTCTTTATATATTTTTTTATAGATAAAACATATAAAAAATAAATACCAAATAATAAGTTTATTTTGTATTCTTTTTCTTTCTGATCGGGATTAATTACCTTTTACCTTTTTCGATAAAACAAACAATAAGCTTTCGTGCTTATTAAACTATTTATTAGACCTACTTCGGTAACACTTGTATCATTAAAATGATACCATTTATCATTCGCATTTTTTACATAAGAAGTATAATGTCCACCAAATACGCTCCCACCATGATTACAAATACCATATAAATCATAAACATAATCTTCTTTTTTATAACCAATCACATATTTAGAAAGGTTCAAATTTTCGATTGGAAAATCAATAAGAATTTGGTTTTTCTGATTACGATTATTAAATCGTTTCAAATCAATTACTAAAATGGAAGGAAAACTCCAAAAACTAATCTTCTTTTTTACATCTTCCTTTGCATTTTTTTTTTCATTAAACCAAGCATTTTCTCCTTCTAAATTCTCTCCTTCTACATATAAGTCAAAACAGTCATATAAATTCGGACTTTTATTATTTGGAGGAATAGGCAAATCAATCATAAAATAAGGTTCAGGAGTACGATTAAGAACTTTTCCAAATTCATCTTCTTTCAAGGAACTAATTTCGGAAACATGAATGGCATAAAAAATATTCCATATTTCTGAATATTCTTTGGAATACATGGTTTTAATTTTTTCAAAACAAATACGTGCAATTTCATCGGTTTCATTTTCACATGTACCGTTTATATTCATCGTAACTTCTCTCGAAATGGCATTATGAAAACAATCCATTAAAAATAATAGAAATTCCTGTGTATCATTTTGTGAATATCCTGTAAATATTTCTCTTTCTTTAATCGTGGCAACATTTTGTATGGTTTTAATAAATTTTGCAGGTGAAATAATAACATTATCTGACCATAACATTTTTCTTAATTCATCAAATTCAATTAATAAAGTAGAGTCCGGTTTGTTTTGAATTCTTTTTCGATACGTCCCTTTTTCTAAAAAATGATGAAACTCATAGGTATGAGATAAGATTTGAATACATGAATTAATAAAACAGGTATTTCCTAAATTGGCTAATCCAGACAAGCCTTTGTCTTTATAATTGTTTATATTAAATTGTTTATCGGTCATTAAAGATAAATAACACAATCTATTTATATTTATTTTATAATTGTAATTATTATTTTTGTGTTTAGAGAGAAAAAGTAAATAAACGTATTATTTATTATTAAAATATAATATGAGTTCAGAACGTTATTCTAGAAATAATCATTCATTTTTAAATCGAACCAATCGAAGAAGTACCTTATTTTTTCAAAATCATACATTAAATGCGATTAATAATTCAAATACCATTCCTCGAGATATGAGAGTGTTATTAAACTTGTATATTTCTATGTATAATGATATTCGTCAAGAGATCAATATTTTACATGAAGATTTAGAAACGGTTCAAAATAATATGCAAGACATCATTCGAATGATTTTAGATGACAATCAAACAAATCGTTCAAATACATCTACGCCTACGCCTACATCTATCCTAAATGAAAATCAAAATCGAAGTTCATCGAATATTTTTCAACGACGAAGACAAGAAGAGCGACAGAGACAACAACCGGTGCAAACAAATGAAGAAGCCATTATTCGATTAGATGCGAATGATCAAAATCGAATATACATAAATAATGTTCCCTATATCATTGAAAATATAGAATATTACAATACGTCAAGTTTAACAGATACTACGAGACCTACTACTACTAGTAGAGGAATATTAGATACGTTTTTCTCTTCAGTCTCTGTTTATCCTAGTGAGCAACAAATCCAACATTCGGTAAGAATACTAAAATATAATGAAATTGAAAACCCTTTAAATTTATCATGTCCGATTTCTTTGGAAAATTTTAATCAAGAAGATGAAGTTTGTCAAATTATTTATTGTGGACACATTTTTAATACTGGTCCATTAAATGAATGGTTTCGAAGTAATGTACGATGTCCAGTATGTAGATATGATATTCGTACAAATCAATCAAGTGAAGAAGAAGATGAAATACCACCACTTATCCCTTTGAGACAAAGAGAGAGAAATCCACTTATTAATCGAACTTCTACTTTATTCGATACCTTGGATAATACACAAGAAATAGAAAATTTATTACAAACGGCGGTAGATAGTTTATCGAATGTCTTAATAAATGGTAGTACAGGTCCTCAAAACAGGAGAGATCTTTCGAATAATTCATTCAATTCCACTTATTTTGATTCTTCAAATAATCTTTTTATTTTAGAAACTCTTTTTTCATTACCAAGAGATTTTCGTTATTAGATTTTTGTTATTAGATTTTTGTTATTAGATTTTTTTTATTATATTTTCGTTATTAATTGTAAAATTGAAATGATATCCAACCAATCATCTTAAAATCACAAAGAATTTTACAAGGTAAATAAATGAAAACTTATACTGTTTGGGAAGGATCTTCTATTTACAATGAATTAAAAGAAAATCCTGCGATACAAGTTGGTGATGTCATTTCTTATATCAGTTACAATCAAACCGGATGTGCAAAATATAAAGTCATATTAAATAAACATGGGGAAAAGGATCTTGTAAAAATAGAAGATTATGACGATTGGATAAAAGATTAAAGAGAGAAAAAGAAAACCCTGAAAAACCTATAAAAAAGAAACACCCTTAAAAGAAAAAACATGAAAGAAAACTATAAAAAATAAAAATAATATATCCTAGAGATACACATACTACGATACGAATTACAAAATCTGTAAAATATTAAGATTTTGTAAAGAATTTCATTAAACTTTGATTTCCCTGTTTCAAATTATTTGTTTCACGCAGATAAGGATCAAATAAAAGTGCTTTTATTTCTTTGTTTCTTATTTTTTCTATTTTTTTGTGAATTTCTTCATGAGAACTTTCACACTCGTCGTCGTTCGAAGAAAATTGTTTGTATATTTCTTCTACTTCGCGTTTAAATTTTGACGCTTTGGCTACTTTGTTTTGTAACATCCATATTTTTTCCAAAACAAGGGCGAATAATTGTTGTACCGGTTTCATAATTTGGTTCGAAATATAAAACGAATAATCGATTTTTAGTTTATTTTCTAATATAAATCCAGGTGTTTCGATTTTTTCTCCTTGTAATATTTTTTTAGCTTTTGATCCACTTACCATGGGATAGTTTATATAAACGTACGGAATACGATCTCCTGGTCCTGGTTTATTTCCTGGATCTCGAGCCGTTATTCGATCTGCCAATACTTTATGAGCGATGGATTTTGGATTTTTATAATCACTTCGTAAAGATTTACTAATAATAAGTTTGTCCATCGGGTATTCTCCATTTGTTAAACGTTTTAAACATCCATTCAAGAAATCAACGGCTTCAGGTATATTTTGTTTTTTCATCAAAATGTCAATAATTCCACCGTAAACTTCTTTTACAATCGGGGCATTATCACGGCGTTTTAATACAATTCCCATTTCCTTTCTTTTCCCTTTATTAATATCCGTTTCATAAAGCATACCAACATAACGCTTTTTTGATAAAAGACAAAATGGCATAAATGTTTTTTCATATTCAAGATCGTGTGGTTTTTTCAAAAAGGAAGAAGCTAAATGTCCCGCTTCTTGAGCGAGTTCAATTGTAATTTCAAGGGCTTTTTTCCCACGAATGGGTTCTCCTTCCAGTGTTTGTAGATTGAAAGTAAAGAAGACCGAGTCTGTGTCGCCATAGATGTATTCCGCTTTGGTTACTACTTTTCCGTAATTTTTGGTTTCACAAATAGAGTCACCATAACATGTTTCGACGATTTTTTTTGCATAGATTAATAACATACGACCAATCGCAGTGGTAGAAGCTGCTACATCCATTTCATAAAAACTACTAGTTTTGGCACCACATTGTCCATACAATGAATTCGCAGTTACTTTGTAAGCTAGTTGGCGTTTATCCAATACATTTTTCATAAATTCGTCGGTTTGTTGCGGTATTAGTTTTCTAGTTGTTTTACGAGCAGTTAAAAGTTCTTCTAAAATAGAAGGCATAATCGCTTTTCCTTCCGGAAATTGCGCAAAGCGACAAACTTTTTTCCCACATTTTACTTTTTCTGCAGCAGCTCCTGGTTTTTTACGAATATAAGTATACGTATCATATTCCACGGTAACATATTCATACCCATCCAAATTATCGTACAAATAACAATCAACCGAATTTCCATCTGGATCAACCCCCACCATTTTTTCACCTGTTTCACATACTAAATTTCCTGCTAAATCATATTCTTTGGTCCATACTTTACTATCATGCGATAGATTTTCACTTATAATCGAAGATGGATACAAAGAAGCATAATCAACACAAGCGACTGGATTATCCAAATACAAATCACATTTGGGATCTAATACAATTGCACCTTCATAACCATCATTTAAACTTCCTTTATCTATGGTAGGGATCAGCGTATCTTTTTCACGACATTTTTTCGCAATAAAACTGGTTAATTTAATTCCTTGACCGCGAAATACCAAGAAACTGATAGGTACACTACAAATTTTGGACATTTCTATGAATCCGGTTAAAATATCCGATTTATTCATTAAATAATGCACTAGGTTACAATCCTGAATACAGTACTTTGCAATTATTCCACGGTCGTCCGCCGTACCATTCGTCATTTCAAAGATATCTTTAGGAGTGACATCATCCTTCGCCAAACACCAACGTATTTTTTTATTGAAATCTGGCGAAACCTTGCCTGCTATTTGAAATACACTATTCACTTTATCAACGCTTATTACCTTGAATTTTGCCCCATCCATGTAATAATCGATGGAATGACCAATTTCTTCAAAATGGACAAAACTGCCTTCTAGTAGTCCCATCATATTTCCAGTTGATATTTCTGAAGTGGGTTGCGAAACTTCAGGGAGGTCCCTGAGATTTTCTTCTGACATTTCCAAATAATCTATTTTTTTCACGTAATCCCCTATGAAATAACCTGCCACGTAATCGAGTTTATAAGAAGTCAAGTTTTCTTCACGACGATAGAAATTATACAAGTCGATTTGAATACGTCCGTTCATTTTAATATATCGCAGATCATGCTGTCCACTTGCAATCTGAATACTCGTTTCTTCGATTTTATACTTTGGTTTTTGTTCGATGGATGAATCTTCTTTTTCCTCCTCGGAAGAATTTACTTTGGTTCCGCAAATCTCGTTTTTATTTCTAGATAACTTGAGAAATTCTTCCACACAATCGTTTTCTTCCGCACGGCGAAACATAAATTCATAATCAAATCCAAAAATATTATACCCAATCACGATGTCCGGGTTTTCTTTACGCATTAATTCACACCAGGCTAATAGGACTTCTTTTTCGGTGGAATAACTTTCTACGATACTATTTTCAATAGGCAATTTGGAACATGTATTTAATACAATACAGTGATTTAAATAGGGTTCTTGTTGACCATAACGCATAAAAGTGGAACCGATGAAAGTTACTTTATCTCCTTCCAATTTCGGAAAACAATCATTCATCGTTTTATTGATGATATTTATTTTTTCTTCACGTTTAAGATCTTCGTCGATGAGAACATGGAAAATGGAAGTGGTTTGTATATTTTTATTTTTTTGTGGTTTTTTGAATATTTGTACTGGGTTATCATTATCTTCATCATCACAATCTAAATGTCCGTTATCATCATCATCACCGCCATCATAATGAGTAGTTTTAATTACCTTTTCAAAATAATTCTCAATCGACGAATAATCATTTGCATAATTTTGCTGTATATTATTATTTATTGAACTGTTCAACCACTTTTCAAGTGATGTTTCAAAATATTTTTTAGAGATTTTTTTGATTGGATAAACCAAATCGACTTTATGTAATACATTTTCTTGAGAAAATCCGAATGCATAACGCACGATTTCTTGCAATAAATTATAATATTCTACTTTATTTTTTTCGATGGTTAGATGTTCACTTTGAAAAATGTCTAGAATATTGGTTGCTAGTTTCTTGTATGTTTTAACAGGAATGGGAAAATCACCATGACTACTGCTCGCTTCGATATCAAAACTACATTTTTTAAATGGAACCGGTTTTTCAATATCATTTAACGGGATAATATCTTTATAACAAATTTCAAACTCATAATCACAAATGGTTTTTTTATCCAATCCTTTGATTTCGGTCAATTTTTTCTTTGGTAAAGAAATCCAACCAGACGGACTGATTTCTTTCACATGAAAAGCACGTAATAAAGGAGGAATATGTGCCTCATATAAAAGAACGTCTGTATTTCCAAATCGCAATCCATTTTTCAGCAATTTTCTTTCGGATCCATTTGAGGTATAAGGAGTATACCATAAATTTTTGGCTTTATTAAAAGCGTTGGTATTTTGAAAATCGATTTTTAAGAATTTATATTTTTTTCCAGCATCAAATCCATACAGTTGTTTTCGTTTAATAATCATACAAGAATGAATGGAATTTTCATAGAATTTACCTAATTTATGTTTTAAAAATTCTAGAAATGCATTTTTTAAAAGGATGTTCCAATTTTCACTAACCTTTAGATAAAAGAAGGGTTTAAAGTCTTTCACTACGATGGAACTGGTTTTCCCCTCTTCATTAATTCCAAAGATCTGGATGAAAAATTCGGTCGTATCTTTATAAATGCGTTTTTCTTTAAATAAATCATCGCCACTTCCACTCGCATTACTTGAAGTATCATCCTCTTTTAATTCTTTAGGGCTTTCGTTGTAAATATTAAAATCGAAAATACGAAATGTCTTTTCCATTTTATGAAGGTTGAATACAGATTGTTAGTTTTAATATGAAAATATATTTATTTACCTTTTTAAATTCAATTTTCCTTGACGAACAACTTGTATTTATATTTATATTTATAAAAATACTTTAAACCACTTAAAAAAATAATATATAGATATATATTACTTTGTTGGCAATATTCAATGGATAAAAATTCATATATAAAAACGGATGACAATGAAATAATAAATGAAAAATGCATAAAATGGGTTAAAAAAATGGATGATTGTCTAAAGGTTTGTACGAAGTCAAGTGGATGCAACAATTCAAAATTTAACGACACTCATAAAATATGTAAAATAAATAATCCAGAAAGTTATGATAAACTTAATAAACATTTTACACCTTCGGCTATTTAAATAGCCTAGGAACCGTCACCTTTGTATTGTCCAAAGGTGTAAATAGCTGTTTTATATATATTATTACTTAGTCAAAAATAGGTGAAATATATGTGAAATATCGGTGAAAAATATATTATTATATTATCATAATATGCAATTCATTAATTCTTTATTTTATTCCACTCTTTTTGTTTTTACTCAATTTTTTATCTCAATCATGAGCTCCATGGTCATTTGTAATTGGATTAAATCTCCTTTTTTTGATTATTCAAAACAATTTTCCGTTGAATATATTGAAAAAAAAACAAAATCGATTACTACTTTTATATTTTACTCCGTCCTCAATCATCATTTCATCCATTTTACTTTTTCGGATCACTTTTTATATTCGATTGAAATGATAAATACCAATACAATTCAAAATCCGTATTTTTTTCATTTTATAAATTACATAAATTATATACTTATTTTGGAATTTTTCTTTTATTTTTTTCATCGATTATCACATCATTCCGTTGTGTATAAATATATACATTCAAACCATCATAAAAATTTAACGATTTATCCGATCGACGCGATTGATGGTAATTATTTAGATAATATAATATTTGAAATTTCTCTCCATGTACCTTTATTTATTGTAAATTTGAATTATTATGAATATCTATGTTTGTATAACTTTTATTCTACTGGAAACATGATTGTTCATTCAAAAATGATCACGAATATACATGTAAATCATCATAAATATTTCAAACGTAATTATTGTTTGTTATTTCCGATTTACGATTTTATTTTTTCTACCATGGAAATAGGGGATGACTAAAAATATATGGATATAAATATATAAATATATTTTTACTTTGTGTTTGTTATTTTTATTGGGTTAGTTTGCAAGCTTAAAAAAATTTACCAATGGTATTACTATATACTTTTTTCGCAGCAATCGATGAAACATCGCTTGTGATGGTAAAAGAACATTGTTTAACCAAACTCATTAATTTTTTAAACGTAGTCCAAGAATATGCGTTATTGTAACTTAATTCTTCGATAAATTCTTTTAATAAATTCCTTATTTCTTCATTATGTAAAAGATCTTCTTTGATTAAAAAGTCCAACAAACATACAATTGTTTTTTTAAAACTAATCAAAGATTTTTCCTGTGTTTGTATGATCGAAATAATTTTTTCTTTAATATTAGGCATACGTAGTAATCTTAATATTATTTCTAATAAAATGAAAATATTGATATTTTCTTGATTTGTATTTGTTTTTGTATTTTCTTTTTCAATCATCGCATAAACATTATCTAAAATGACATTATAACGTTGTTCAATATCTATATTTGTATTTAAAAAAATAGGATTTTCAAGTGTATTTTTTATAATTTCCAACAAGGAATTTAAAAATTGTTTATCATAATCTAATAAAAACCACTGTACAATATCATTAATGAATGCTCGAAACTCTTTGTTTTCTTTAAAATCTAATTTTTGATCTTGAATGGTATCGATAAATTTATGATGTGCGATAAGAATAGATTTTAGATCTGTTTTACTTATAAAGTCAATTAAAAATAAAATAATTTCAGTATTTTGTATGTAAAAATGATCGTATTTGCTTGCTGGTTGTGGAATTAATAAACCTCCTATTTTTTTTGTGTTGGTTCTTCTTGTGTGAGTTTTTCTCGTATTCTTCTTTATCGTTTTTTTCTCTCTTTTTCCTCTTTTTATTTTTTTAGTCATTCTTCTTCCACCTTGGATTTCATTCTTTATTTTTTTGGATCGGATCCAATTTGCAAATTCATCAATCGAACGTTCTTTTTCGTAATGTTCGACTTCTTTTCCTTGAATAAAAAGGATGGTTGGAAACCCAACAGGATTTTCCTTAATACTCAGCAAATAATGAAGGAATGTTTGATCAACGTCCGCGATCATTACATTTTCATTCTTTTTGAAATCAGTAATTACATTTTCTAATTTATTCCATTCTGGACGAGTAGCATTACAAGGACCACAACCTTCCATATAAATCAATAGAAACGCAGGTTTTCCATCTTCAATATGTTTATTCAATTGACTGATTTGTTTTTTATCGTTCGATGAATGAATATGAGAGAAAACCATATTTATGATTTAATATATATATAATAATAATTTATATTTTTTATAATACTTATTTTTTACCTATTTTTTACCTATTTTTTACCTTTTTATTAGCTATATTTTTTTTATATAGAAATATAAAGAGAGAAATGAACTTATTTACTTATATATTAATACTTATCTTTTTAGCAGGACTATATTTTTATACAACCCAAGGAATGAAAGAGGGGTTTAATAACCCTTCCTCAAAACCAAGATGTCCTGATTTACTCATTCAAAAAGGATCTAAAATAATGCTTTATAATTCTAAATTGGTTCATGTTCCTGGCGTAAACCCGATTGAATTTAATGATTTAGAAGAATATACCGAGTTTTTAGCTTGGCAAAAAAGTCAAGGTATTATATGTCCGGTTTTATATTTACAACAAGGTTATGACACACAAGGTAATTCCGTATATAAAGTTCGACCAAGTATCACAGAACCGCAAGGTGGATTACCTCCAGCATCCGTCGTTTCTTATACAAATCCAGCAACCCAACCAAATCCTAATCCGAATATTTTAGGAATGAAAGAAATAAATCAACAAGCAAACAGTATACCCCCACCCCTTCCACCGCTTTTAGAAGAAAGACAAACTCTTTTAGTCGATGCAACAAGAAATGATTACCCTTATAATAAAAATTCTTACCCTTCTTATGATGAAACATCATATTATGTAGGGACAAGTACTCCGCTTGATCAAATGAATGAAAAATCACAAAATATGTTATATAGTCCAAATCCGATGGATGAAAATTGGGGTGGTGCGGATTATACGCAAGCATTAGTTGATGCGGGATATTATAAAAAGGATGAAGTACAAATATATATACCTTAAAGTCTTATACCTTTACAGAGTTTATCTATTCTCATCGGGAATGATTTCGGAAGTTAAAAAAGAATATACATTTTGAATGCTCTTTTTACTAATTTTTCGAGATTTACCTTTATGATCTGTATAGCTAACGTCTTTTAAAAAATCATTGTCTTTTTGAATACAATTGATTAGGTTCGCTATATTTTTACCTTTTTTCATAATCGCGATTGCGGTAATCGAACTAATACTTGGAATTTGGGAAAGAAATATCTCTCCAATATTTTCTGGTGTAATATTATCCTTTTTCACTTTTTTAATTACGGTTACATAAGGTTTATCCTCTTCATTTTCATTTTCATTTTCAGAATTTTCTCTAGGCAAACTACTCTGGTTGTTATCATGTTCATTTTCGCGGTCTTTTGATGCTTTATAAAAAGCGGATTTCCCCGATAAAACAGATTTAATGAGTTTAACGGCACTATTGCAAATAAAAAGAGCGGTTTCTTCTAATGATAAGGTTCGGACTACCGAAAATCCCTTGTAATAATTCAGAGAGAAAATCGCCGAAAAAATCATTCGTTTTTCTTCTTTATTTTCTTTGAAAAAATTTCGTTTATTAATGTCCCCTTCAATCAAATAAAGAATATTGTGTGGATGTATATTTAATCCTTTTAAACGATAAGACTGTTCATCATATCTTCCATCTTTAATACTTGAAACTAAATCGCCGAGTGTTTTTCTCTCGATCATTAAATGTGTTTTATCATCCTCTCGATTTTCACCTTTTTCAATAAAAATAACGTCGCCTAAAGGTAAATTTTCAACTTCTACGTTTAGTTCTTTAAATGAAACCGTATTTTCAATCAAATATTGAATATTTTTTAATAAATCTTGTTCTCGATAATCGATTTGAATTGTCAACATAAGAGAAGAACTGTAAATGATTTAAAAAAATCTTATTAAATCATTTTTATAATTTATTGTTTTATACTTATACCTTTATAAATTTCACGCGTTATGAAAAATATCTGTAATAAAATCAATGTATAATATAATTCTATCTTCATTCGTATGATTAATTAATGAATGTGTATATTCTGGATTAAATATAATTACCTTACCCGGTTTTTGAATTACATTTTTATTATTCACAATTAATGTACTTTCACCGCTTATACATAAATGATAAGCTAATGTACCAAAACTTGGTCCAGTGGCGTCCGTATGTGGATGAATTACACCGTTTTTATGAACAAGACTAAAACCTGCGATATTAATTCCACCAATCGATTCTAAAATTTTGGTTGTATTTGGACATATATTTTTTGTTATTCCAGGACAAGTTATATCTTTAACCATTAATGCATAATTTGACCAGTTATCACACCAAGCAGGTATCCAATATTTATTTTCATTATTTTTAATAAATTCATGTATATTATCAATATTATCATTCCATTCTTCCTGTTTACGTTTCATCTTATCAGTGATAGGTAACTTATCATAAACTTGTAAACATTCATTTTTAATGATATCAAAATTATCTTGTAATATTTTTAATTTTGAAAATAAAAGTGGATCATAAAATTCTTTATTTTTATTATTTAAGGATGGATTATAAAATTCTTTATACTGATTACTTGATAATATACTATAAATAAATATTGTTAGAAAAATAATAATCAAAAATATAATCAAAATTATAATTATTGATTTCATTTGAAACAACATTATATATATTTATATTAGATAAATCCATATTATTTGTATTTATCCCTTTGCACATTCAAAACGCCAACCTCGTAGGGCGCCAACCTCGTAGGGAGAGTGAGAAATGGGATGCTGATTGCGCATTTTATAATTTATTGTTTTTTTTTGTTCATATCGAAGAAGAAGAATAACTCATCAAGATTTTTTCATGTAGAGTATGATAATTGATGGTATTGAATTCATCTAATTTTTTTTTCTTTTCTTTTACAAAAATTTCATTATAAAAAAAATCGTAATTATTTATAACCTCTGATACTTTATCTAATATATTTTCATACGTCGACCAAATAATATAATCATGATAAGGTATTAAATTACTTAATGGAGAATTTTCACATATGACAATTACACCACTTTGTAATGCAGGTAATACTCTTAATTCTTCAAATGTATGATGATGATCGGTTTGATGAATATTTATTAGAATTTTTGTATTTTTATATAAATTATGTAATTCCTTTTTTTGAAAACAATCGTTGATATTGATATGCTCGATCTTTTTTTCTTTTATCTTTTCTAAAAGCATTTTTCTTCTTGGTTCATTTGTATTTATAAAGGTAGTTAGAGTGGTTATATTTCTGTTTTCTTTTATGAAATAGGAGTCGTAAATGGATGAATAAATATAGATATGTTTTTTTGAAAATTCTTTGAATAAATTACTTGTGTCTACATGATAAATATTCGGAATACTATAATCAATAATAATGTCCGATTTATTTAATTCGTTGTAGTTATTGATCCTTACCAAATAATAATTATCATCCGTATCAAGTATATTTCCATTCGGTGATCCAAAAGTATCTCTTCCCCCTTTTTTAACTAATATGTGTTCATAATTTATATCTATTCGTAATGTTTTATGATGGTTATTAAAGTGATAATTATTATTACATAATGCAATATTCATAGAGATTTCAGGATGATTTGTTAAAATTTGTTTTAGAATATCAACTATATTTTGACAATAATCATTAATTATTCCGTAATTATTTTCATAATATAAATATGATTGATTTGCTTGAAAAATCATAATATATAATATATAAAATCATATATATTATACATTTTAACGAAATATTTATTTCAATATGGGTTTTTTGTTTTTTTTGGAAGAAATGATGGTCTTAACCCATATTACCACCATGAACAGCGTGATAACCATATTTCTGTGTTTGGATTGTATGGTTAGGAACACAAACAAGAGGAAGAGATTGAGGAGCACGTCTTAACCCAGGATTGGATTGCATAAAGAAACCTTGACGAGAAGCGATACCTGCTTTTTTAGGTCCACCACATACATTTGTACGGTTCACAATAGAAGCTTGATTACGAGCGGATTTACTTGAATTCATTAAAACCATTTTATATAGTAGAAAAACATTTTAATTTTCCACTTTTAAAAAAAGTGGAGCAAAACAAAAAAATACCTTTCTTATCTACTTTTAAAAAAAGTGGAGCAAAACAAAAATACCTTTCTTATCCACTTTTAAAAAAGTGGGGCAAAACAAAAGATACTTTTCTTATATACTTTTAAAAAAGTGGAGCAAAACAAAAGTATATTTTATTAAATTTATTAAATTTCTTCTAAATGTTTATAAAATTGAATTTCTTCTAAATGAATTTTATAAAACAATTTAAATAGTAATAAGAAAGTTTATATCATAAAAGAAATGACTGATACCCACGAAACCTTAAAAAATATACTAAATGATGAAGATATTATTAGAAGTGAAGAAGGACTAATATTTAATCCTTATAATCCTTTAAATGTAGAGATTACGTTGAATGATGTTCAACGTATTCTTACGAAATATGGTATTCCTCCAATCATTTATAATATGAAATTATACAAACGTGCATTTGTACATCGTTCTTACACCAAACGACCATCCTTTGAAAATGTACAACAAAATATTAAAGTATTAGAAAGACCCGATGATTGTATGCCTTTGAGTAGTAAATCAAACGAACGGTTAGAATTTTTAGGTGACGGTGTTCTAGAATTGGTAACGAAATATTATTTGTATCGTCGTTTTCCAAAAGAAAATGAAGGATTTATGACTGAAAAGAAAATTGCGATTGTAAAAAATGAAGCGATTGGAAAAATCGCTTATGAAATGGGACTGAACCGTTGGCTTATTCTTTCAAAACATGCAGAAGAAAAAAAAAATCGAACCAATTTAAAAAAGCTTGGCTGTCTTTTTGAAGCTTTTTTAGGAGCTCTCTTTTTAGATATGAACAAAATAGAAGTGAAAGATGAAGAGAAGTGGTTTGAAAACGTATTTGTAATGGGTCCAGGAATGCAAATGGCACAGAAATTTATTGAAAATGTATTTGATGCACATATCAATTGGATCGAATTAATTCAAAATGATGATAATTACAAAAATATATTACAAGTGAAAATTCAAAAAGAATTCAAGGTAACCCCACATTATTTAGAAATTGAAAATGATATGGAATTAGGATTTAAAATGGGGGTTTATCTTTGTCTAAATGATTCGATCCATAATAAAAACGTAGAAAATGCGTTATCGATAGATCAATTCAAGAATTTTCAGGAAATCCAAGAATATGTTTCTAAAAATGAAAATAAAATCTTTTTGTTTTTAGGCGAAGGACAACATAAGATTAAACGTAAAGCAGAGCAAATGGCATGTCATATGGCTTTGGCGGTCATCAATAAATTTTAAATGGAGTAAATTATTATATGTTTTTATGTTCAATCATTCGGCAATCGATTTGTCTAAAAACCTTTTCAAAAAATTGAAATGATTTTTTATTTTTTTATAATAATTATAATTCTAAGAAATAAGAAAATAAAGTGTAAAATTATAAAACAAAATAGTATTCTTTAAAAAATGTCAAACTCAATGAAAGAATGTCCGAAAGAATGTCCGATTTGTATGGATGATATTTGTTTAAATGTGAATTGTGTTACTACGGAATGTGGTCACCAATTTCATACAAGTTGTCTCATGCAAAATGTCGCACATAATGGTTTTGGTTGTCCTTATTGTCGTAATAAGTTGGCAGAAGACATAGAAGAAGAAGAATATTCCGATGATGAAACCGATTTTGATGAAGAAGAAGAAGATGAGGAGGAGGATGAAGAAGAACCAGTTGGAGACAATGAAATGGCACTTCATGGAATGCGCCAATTATTTCGTAGAGCGAATAATGATATTGAAGAGGCTGGAGAACGAGAAGCAAGAGTTGTTACTGCAGAAGAAATGACTTTGACATTGGTTAATGCAGGATATAATATGACAGATATTGTAAAAGCATTTATGATCAACACCGGTTTTCATTTACATTATCCAGACGATACAACCGAAGAAGATGAATTTGTAGAAAAAATAGAAACTCATATGGAAAAAGTATTGAACTATGAAATTCCTATCGTTCCTGTACAATTACCTGTTTATCCTACTTCCGATGAAGAAGAAGATGAAGAACAAGAAGAGGAAGAAAAAGAAGAGAAAGAAGAGAATATTTTGATTGAATGGAAGCCTTTTGTCCTTAAATGTGGTGTTTCTCGTTATCAATTTGAGAATGAAATAACATCGATTACACGCCTTATAGAAAAAAAATCAGATATCGCTCAACCAAAAACAACAAATAAAAAAAATATGATGACTGTGTATGATGATGAATGCTTATAAATAATATAAAATATGTAAAATCTAAAAAATAATATGTAAAAAAATAAATAAAAAAAGGAAAGGGTTTTTACCCAACCTTTTTTTATTTTTTCTTTTTTATAAAAACTATAAAACTATAAAAACTATAAAACTATAAAACTATAAAAACTACAAACTATAAAAACTACAAACTATAAAAACTATAAAAACTATAAAAACTATAAAAACTATAAAAACTATAAAAACTATAAAAACTATAAAAACTATAAGAGTGTAAAAACTACTACTAACATATTAATGTGTTTTATTTTTTTCTAATTGAACAATTCGCAGTTCAAGCGATTTTATATATTTTTCCATAATGATATAATCTTTTTTCTCATTATGGAAATTACGTAATAAATGTATTTTTTCTTTGATTTCATCAATGATTTTCTTTAATTTAATCATGGATTGGATAAAATAATAAGATAGCGAGCAAATAATTATCATTAAGACACAAGTGTTTAGAGACATATATATTTCAGTATAGATATTGGAGTACATTTTTCAATCTTGGTAACTTTGAATAATAATGTCTTTAATAAAGAAATGAAAAAGCAAATCAATTTTTTATTTAGAATTTTATAAAAATAAGAATGAAAACTTTAATATCTATGGAAAATATAATATGAATACATTTATAGAAAAATTAAAAATAAAACCAAAGGTAGAAAATTTTAAAAAGGTTGAGGTTATTATTCAAAACGAAAAGGATCAAAATAAAAAAGAAAACGAAAACAAAAACGAAAAAAAGGATGACGAACTACTTCAAAATACCATTATTATCGACGAAAGAAGTAAAGGATTTGACCGTGAAACATTATTAAAAAGAATGACTGAAAAAAAGATGTTGAAGGTTTTCACCCAGCCTTTATTGGAAAAAATAAGTATTCCGGTTCCTACTCCACTTCGAACGGAAACGAGAGAAAAAAAAGAAACCAATCCAATTAAAATAAAAAAGAAAAAACTCATTCTTATTTCTGAACCAGAGGTAATGAAAGAACCAGAAGAAATCAAAGAACCAGAACCGTATTTAGATATTATTCCAGTTCCATTCAATCAACGAAAAACAGAACGTATTGAAAAAGGAACATCTGTTTTAGGTCCTGAAATTCTTGTTGAAATCGGTGATACAAAATTAGAAGATCGATTAGCTAAAAAATCACCTCCAGTAATTATCAAAGTTTCTAGTTATTACATGAATAATCGCGAATTTTTCGTGAATTTCATCAATTCTCTTTTTGAACCTTATCGTCGTGAAGTGTTAGATACTACCAAAAATATCTCATGTGACAACATCGGCGAAGATTCCGAAGACACCATGAACAGTCTTTTAACCCATCAAAAAGTAGTAAGAGATTATATTAATTTATATACTCCTTATCGTGGTATACTTTTATATCATGGATTAGGAAGTGGAAAAACCGCAAGTAGTATTGCCATTGCCGAAGGTATGAAAGAGCGAAAACGTATTATTGTAATGACCCCTGCCTCCTTACGTCGTAACTATATGGAAGAAATTAAAAAATTCGGTGACCAGATTTATAAAAAAAATCAGTTTTGGGAATGGGTTTCTCTCGATACTTATCCAGAAGCCTTGAAAACCTTAACAACCGTATTAAATTTATCCTCGGATTACGTTCTACGAAAAAAAGGTGCTTGGTTTGTGAATATTAAAAAACCAGCAAATTATAATGAATTGTCAAGTGAAGATAAAAAATCACTTGAAGATCAATTGGATGAAATGATACGTGCGAAATATACATTTATTAATTACAATGGACTACGTATGAAACGTTTGGAAGAACTGACCAATGGGTTTAGTCGAAATCTATTTGATAATTGTATTGTCATTATCGATGAAGCACATAATTTAATTAGTCGAATTGTGAACAAGATTAAAAAGGAGAAAAAAATCGAGGAAGATAAACGTGGAGAGAAAGAACGTGTACCTAAAAATTTAGCGTTGAAATTATATGAATATTTAATGTCTGCCAAAGATGCACGAATTGTTCTTCTCTCTGGAACGCCTATTATTAACTATCCAAATGAATTCGGTATTTTATTTAATATCTTGAGGGGATACATTAAAACATGGCAAATACCTCTTCAAGTTAAAACGACGAAAAAAATTGACCGACAAGCATTACATGATTTACTTTTAGGGGAAAAAACGATGGATTATATGGATTATTCGCCTTCCTCGAAAATATTAACAATTACTAGAAACCCATTTGGATTTAAGAATAAATACTCCAGACCAGATATCGAATATCAAGGTGTTTATAATAATATAAAAGAGGCGAATGGATTAGTGAAATTTCATATGGAGGACGATTTTTTTTCGGATGAAGATTTTGAACGTCATTTAATTAGTACTTTACGAAAGAACGATATTGATGTATTGGCAAACGGAATTAAAATAAGTAATAAAAAAGCACTTCCGGATGATTTTGATTTATTTAAAGCAAGATATATCAATGAAATCACGAATGAATTAATAAATGCGGATGCGTTAAAAAGACGTATTTTGGGATTATCTTCTTATTTTAAAAGTGCACAAGAAGGGTTATTACCTAGATTTGATAAAGTGTTAGGGAAAGATTATCATGTAATTAAAATACCGATGAGTGATTTTCAATTTAAAATATATGAAGATGCGAGACGGGAAGAGAGAAAAACGGAGAAACCAAAAGCTAAAAAAGGAAATGAGGATATTTATAAGGATCAAATTTCTACTTATCGTATTTTCTCTCGTTTGTTTTGTAATTTTGTCATTAAAAACCGACCTTTACCAAATGATGATGATCATCCGATCGAACTTGAGGAAACAAATGAAAATGCAATCATTAAAGATACTGAAATCATACAAAATATAATAGAACAAGAAAAAGAGAGAAAACAACAGGAACAACAAGAGAAAAAAGAAGATAAGAATAAAAAACAACAAGAAAAAGAGAGAAAACAGCAGGAAAAGGAGAGAAAACAACAAGAAAAGGAAGAGAAAGAAAGACAAAAAGAGGAAGAGAAGAATAAAAAACAACAAGAAAAAGAGAGAAAACAACAGGAAAAGGAAGAAAAAAAACAAAAGAAAATAGGTGGAGATGGTGAAGATGAAGATGAAGGGTCAGAAGATGAAGAAGAAAAAGAACAAGAAAATCCAGAAGTAAAAAAAAGAGGAGTTACTTTTCAACTAGAAAATTTATTGAAAAAAGCAAATAAAATAACACGTAAAGAAGATGATTTGGATAATGAAAATGAAGGCGAAATTGAAGGAGATACCATATTAAATGAATTAGGTGGAAAAAATTACGAAGAGAAATTAAAGTCTTTTTTAAAGTATATCAAAGATCATGGAAATGAATATTTAACTCCGGAAGCACTTCAAACATATAGTCCGAAATATCTTGCCCTATTAGAAAATCTACTAGACCCAGAATATCAAGGTCTTCATCTTGTTTACAGTCAATTTCGTACTTTGGAAGGTCTTGGTATTTTCAGTCTAGTTCTTGAAAAAAATGGATTTGCCGAATTTAAATTGAAAAAGAATTCCGTTGGATTATGGGATATCGATATTCATGAAGAAAATCTAGGAAAACTGACTTTTGCTCTTTATACTGGAACAGAGACCTCCGAAGAAAAAGAAATCATTCGTAATATTTATAATGGAGATTGGAATTATGTTCCTACCAATATTACGAATAAATTACGTGCAATCTCAAATAATAATAACATGGGCGAAATCATTAAAGTATTAATGATTACTTCTTCCGGGTCAGAAGGGATTAATTTAAGAAATACAAGATATGTTCATATTATGGAGCCTTATTGGCATCCGGTTCGTACTGAACAAGTGATTGGACGTGCGAGACGTATATGCAGTCATAAAAATCTTCCAGAAAGTCTACAAACGGTAGAAGTATTTATTTACTTGATGACATTTACAGAAAGTCAGTTAAATTCCGATGAAGCAATTGAGTTAAAACGAAAAGATAAAAGTAAATTATCCAATATTCCTTTAACAAGTGACGAATATTTATATCAAATATCTGAAATAAAAGCGAAATTGAATGCGCAATTAACGGAAGCGATGAAAGAGTCGGCATTTGATTGCTATTTATACTCGAATATACCTGGGTCAAAAGGACAAGGTACGAATGTACAATGCGTAAATTTCGGTGATCCGAGTAAAGAAAAATTCTCGTATGTCCCTGATTTCGCAGATCAACAAAACGATCTTACCCTAAGAACGAATAAACGTAAAATCGAATGGGAGGGATTTCCGATTCGAATTGGAGACAAAGATTATGTATATCGTAATATGAGTAAAAATGTAATGAATATATATGATCGTGCAAGTTATGAAGAAGCATTACGAGGTGAAGGTGTTCAACCAGTACAAATCGGTACATTGGAAATAAATGAAAAAGGACAACGTATTTTCAAGACATTAGTTGTATAATATGTAGAGATTACCACGATTATTTGAAATATATTTATGGAAATCGGTTCTTCATAAATATATTCTATTTTCATTCTTTCTATAAAACCAATTCAACTAAATTATCAATCAGAATCATATCTGTATCTTTAATACAGTAATAATGCTCACAATTATGATAATAACTTGTTAAAAATTCTTGATAACTATGAATTATTTTTTCTTTAGCACAATTGTTAAGAGTAAATAGATGATTTTTAATGGTTCGATAATCACTTTGAATAAGTATTCTTAAAAAAGTATTATGTAATCTTTGTTTCAAGATAGGATATTTCCAATTTGAAAAACAAGAAGGATTTGCTAATTTTACTTGGTTCATTTCATTCGATGTGATAAGAATAGAATGATTTACTAAAAAGAAAATGGCTATTCCTAAAAGATAAAACATTGGCTAATTATAAATTACTTTTTTATTTTTATTTCATTTTTGAGAATACATAAATTCTTTCATTTGTTTTATATTTTCAGACATTTCATCGATTTTATGGTAAATCGATTTAATTTCGTCTTCTAATTGTTGAATTCTTACCTCTTTAAAAGCGGTAGTATTTATAAAAGGTTCTGGATTATTTGGAAGAATTTTTAATTTTGAAAAAATAGGATTATTGTTATCGAGTGTTTTTGTATTTGTATTTGTATTTGTTTCTTGCAAAGGCACGATAAAAAACTGTTCTTCTAATTTTTCATTCCATCGAATATGTTTTTCCTTTATCGTTATTTCATCTAAAACGATGGGTTGAATAATATTTTCTTTTATTAATGGTTCTTCAATCTTTATATATTTGACCGTCTGAACTGGGTTGGGTCCTCCATTCGTCAATTTATTTTGCGTGATGTCATTCATATTTACCTTTTCTTTTTTCACGGAAGTATCTTGGGGATTTAACCAATTCGCTGCTTGTTGAACCGTATTTTGAGTATAATTCCGATTTTCCAAATCAAAATTTCTTTCTGAAATCGTTTGTTGAATACGTCTTTCCAATTCGCTGATAGGCGGTTTTTCTTCAAGTATTTGATCTCCAAAAGATGGCGTTGGTGGAATGGCTAAAGCAACGGCTTTTTGAAATTCGTCCCGTTTTTTACTTAATTCACGTTCGAAAATGGTTTTTCTCTCTTCTTGGATTTCCTCATAGGTAATCATTTCTTTTTTTACTGGCGTCATTGTTTTTATCGAAGGTAAAGATAAAGACTGTGTTTCAAGTTTTACGATGGTATCCATCATGAAAGAAATGTATTTTTTATTAAAGAATATCAAATTTTGTGGAATGGAAGCCATCGTTTTTCTCTCGTTTTCGTAAAAGGGAACCAGATTTTTTTGAAAAATTTGTAAAAAATAGTCAATCAATTCCTTCGGTTTGGAATGAAGAATATTTTCGTCCATTAAGACTTCCCATAATAATCGCACATTATCTTCATTTAAAAAATCGGTCATTCTTTATTTATCTTAGATATTAAATATAATAAATATATGTTTATATTTATTATTTGAAAGGTAATATATTATTTTTGTTTTGAAAGGCAATATTCTATAATCCATCATTAAAAAATACTTTTCGATATTTTTCTACCGCTTTATCCGAGATACGATGTGTTTTCAAATATTGAGCCGATAATTTATCTACCAACATATGAATAATAAAAAAGAGAGAATAAACACCACATTCCGTATTTCCGTACTGATGTTCTACCGGATGATTTTCATCGAATTTAAAATGGATCGGTTTTTTCAATTCTTTTCCTTGTTTTATAATACGATTTACAAGTACAAGTATTTCGGAAGGGGCTTTATTTCCGGCACTATCGAAAAAGATGATTTGCGCCTTTTTTACATTGATAAATAAACTGATCCAGTGACTTCCTGATTTATAATGTGGATCGGTATTAAAAACAACTCCAATCTTATATTTACCTTGGTCAATTTCCTTTTTTAAATTAAAATGACACAATTCTTCCCAAACACATTCGCCATACATTTTTCTTGTATCAAAATCAATTGGGGAAGGTCCTATAAAATCAAAACATTTATATGCTTTTTCGTATTGTTTCATTACTTTATTAATGTCGATACTAGATAACCATTCATTCGGATTTTTTTTCCATTCTTTTGGCGAAACTGGGGCAAATGAATTAACCATTTCTTTTTTTAATCCGCTTCCTTGAACAAAATTTTGTTTTAACCAACACGATTCTTTATTACATGAATCTTTCATAAATAACGATAATTTATAATGAATTTCGGAAGGGGTATTTGTTTGAATTAAATGATCTGGATGACGTGAATTCCATAAATTACGCAATTTATGTAGGTCACCGTTTTTATAACAGCTAAAATCATTTAATTCTTTTTTATCTTTTGGACTACAATTCACTTGTTGAAGAATAATGTTTTTTTTTGTTTTTATTGGTCTGTTGTTTCTATTATTTTTTTTGTTACTTTTATTGTTTGTTTTGTTTTTATGGTTGTTTTTTTTGGTACTTGTTTTGTTTGTTTTGATCATGTTTTTCAACGTTTTCATTTGAAGTCTGTCCTTAATTATTCGTGAGATTATTCTTTTTACCAATCCCTTTATTCTTTAATTCCGGATCTTTTAGATTAATTTTTTTCTTTTTTGGTAAAATAGGTTCTTCTTTTTTTAAAATGGTTCTTTTTACTAAACCATCTAATGTTGAATTTTTAACGTAAATCTGACGCATCATTCCTTTATTTGCGTTTTCGATTGAAATATCGGAAGGTTCTAAAAAGTCATCGAGATGACTGAGATTTTCTTCTAAATCTTTATAGTCTTCTTGAAGAATATCGCTTCGATCGATCGTTTTAAAATAGTCGATACTTGTATGAATAAATTTATCGAAAGCACGATAAATATCATCATGATAAAAAACACTATCTATTTCGTCAGATAATAAATCTTTGGTTAATTGAATAATCCTTTTTCTGTAAAATTTTTTATCTTTGTAAGAAGTGGGATGAAATGGATCAACTTTATTGAGAGAACCATTTAATAAATATTCCATGGTAATGTCTTGTATTATTTTATTTGTTTCGTTTATTTCGTTTTTGTCGTGAATCGATGGTGAACAATCTTTTTTTTTAATTTTATTTTTTTTGGGGGTCGGTTCTAAATTTTTTGCCGTATCTAAATTGATTGAAACATCTAAATTTTGTGACGGTTCTATATTTTGTGACGGTTCTATATTTTGTGACATTTATATATTTGTTATTTTATAAATATATAAATTCTACTTATGTCTATGCCTATGCTTAAGCTTAACCTTAAGCCGATGGATCGGTCATATTTCGAACTTGAACACGTGTTGAATTATGAAACATTTCATAACCAATTTCTTTTGAATTTGGATTAGGATTAAAAGGACAAAATTGTTCTTTTTCAAATAATAATGAATTGGGATATGTTTCTGGTTTGGGATGGAATGCAACATGATATAAATCACTGTTACTACTAGGCACATAAACCGATTGACTACATTTTTGAAGGGCAAATACTTGATTTCTTAATACACTCTCGGTATTAATATTCGAAGCAAACCCTGACCAAGGTGATTGTGTATTTCCAGGATTAAATACTTGATGAACATTATAAACAGGCGTTTGTACAAGACGAGTATTTACTTCCTTTCTTGGATCAACAATTGGTAAATAAGAATATTTTGTCATTACTGGACGTACATCAATATAAGGCTGTAACATTTGGGAAGGAATATTACGATTGTAAATTCGTTCGTTGGTTTGTTTATGAATTTCGGAAGGACATTCTACTTTTTCTTTTGCGTTTAAAGCATTTATATTAACCTTTTGATTGACATTCATTACTTTTGTATTTTTTAAATCTGCCATTATTTATATAAATATATATTTATAATTCTTTACAAAAAATATAATCATAACCTTTTTGTAAAGAATATAAAGATTAGAACACTATAAAAATAGTATCGGTATCTTTGTTTTAAAAATGTGTGGAATATTTACTCTTCTAAATAATGATATTTTTTCGTATGATTTTGTAAAAACACAATTTGATAAAGGTAAAAATCGTGGACCGGAATCTTCTAAATTAGAAGATATCTTTATAAAAGCTACTTTTGGGTTTCATCGTTTAGCGATTAATGGTCTAAATGAAGGATCGAACCAACCATTTCAAATCGATCATATTTCATTAATATGTAATGGAGAAATTTACAATTATAAAGAATTATATAAATTCATGGATCTGGATCCAGAAACAGATTCCGACTGCGAGGTTATTTTACATTTATATAAAAAATATGGAATAGAACAGACGTTAACGATGTTGGATGGGGTATTTGCTTTTATTCTTTGTGATTACCGGAATTCTTTTATCGATGATAATGAAATTAAAAGTAAAATTTATATTGGTCGGGATCCTTATGGAGTAAGACCACTATATTATTTAAGTCCTGTAAAAAATGAAACGTCCGATAATAATATGTATCATGATAATAGATATGGTAAATCAAATAATTATTCTTTGAATAACTCGATGTACAATAATAAATATACGGAGGATTTTAAATTATATGGATTTAGTTCAGAATTAAAATGCTTGCATGAGTTTCAACAATATTTAAATGAAGGTTTAAAGGAAGGTTTAAATGAAAAAAAACCATTATCGATGATAAAACAATTTACACCTGGAACTTATAGTGAATTTGAAATTTCGAATAAAGCGATGTCTAGTTGGAAGCTAGTCAAAGAAAACGTAGTGTATCACACTCCTTCTTTTTCTTATCAGAGTAATTTAAACCATTCTCTCAACTATCAAGACATCATTTTGAATAAAAGTATTATTCATTATTGTAAAAATATAAAAAAAAAATTAATAGAAGCAGTAAATAAAAGATGTTTGACTACCGAAAGACCGATTGCATGTCTTTTATCTGGTGGATTAGATAGTAGTTTAATTACCGCGTTAGTGAATGAATATCAATTAAAAAATCATCCCGAAAATCTTTTAGAAACGTATAGTATTGGACTAGAAGGTTCAGTGGATCTTTATTATGCAAAAAAAGTTGCGAAACATTTGAATACGAAACATACCGAAATTATTGTTACGGAACAAGAGATGTTTGATGCCATTCCAGAAGTAATTCAAGCAATTGAAAGTTATGATACCACCACGGTTCGAGCAAGTATCGGGAATTATTTATTAGGAAAATATATTTCGAAAAATAGCGATGCTAAAGTGATTTTTAACGGCGATGGATCCGATGAAATTTGCGGTGGTTATCTTTATATGAACCGATGCCCGGATGGGATTGAATTTGATAAAGAAACAAGAAGTCTTTTAAAGGATATACATCTTTTTGATGTATTACGTAGTGATAAATCGATCTCATCCCATGGATTAGAACCTAGAACACCTTTTTTAGATCGTAGTTTTGTAAATTATTATTTATCCATCCCACATGAATATCGATTTCATAAGAATTTGAATATATGCGAGAAATATCTACTTCGAAAAAGTTTTGACTATTATTTTAATATAAGTGGTAATCATCTTTTACCAGAAGAGATATTATGGAGACGTAAAGAGGCGTTTAGTGATGGAGTAAGTTGTCAAGGACGTTCATTATTTGAAATCTTACAGGGAAAAATTGCGGAAAAAATGAACTTGGAAGCAAATATAGAAACGGAGAAATTATATTACAAGTCGCTTTTTGATGATTTTTATCCAAATCAATCTCATATTCTACCTTATTTCTGGATGCCGAAATATACCGATGCGAAAGATCCTAGTGCGCGTACATTAGAGATTTATTAGATTTATTAAATTGATATCTTTTGTCAATTGTTGTTTTACAAAGTGACCCACCGTTTTTATAAAAAAATTGATTATAAACATTTACAATAAATAACGAGATCATATAAAAATAAAGAATGCCCGATTTTATTCAAAATTATAATATAAATGGCTTATATGTTTGTTTACTATTATTCGTATATAACATATGGAAATCTAATTATGAATATATAAATATAATTTTACATAAAATATATTTATTAAATTATACTTCTCTTATTATTGTAATAAATATAGTAGGATTATATTTGTTTTTGAAAAATTTATCATTAGAAGTAAATATAAATTTTTCTTTACACCTTTATACATTTAAAACGCATAAATATTCTCTATTATAATTATATTATGAAAATAATAAGTTTAGGTGGAATTGGTGGTTGTGAATTAGCTAGAGCATTAAGAAATCTAAATCAACCAACATATCCTTATGATTGGTTGATTACAACGCAAACTTTTATAATAAATTCATTTAATGATATAAATAATTTTTTTGTGTTTGATGAAAAATATGTATATAATAATGATAAATTATTAGTTTATGATAAAAAAGCAATAATGCTTCATGATTTCAATAATTTTTTATTACAAAAAGAAGGAGTAATAACGAAATATAAAAGAAGATTTGAAAGATTAAATGAATCTTTAAATAGCAATGAGGATATTTTATTTGTTAGAATGTACGATAATTTAGAAGAAAAATTAATCCCTATAGATTATTATAATAATATTTTAATTAGAGATGAAGAAGATATACAAGAATGGGAAATTTTTATTAATTATATTCAAAGCAAATATAATAAAAAAATAAAATTATTGATAATAACTAGTAAAGAAAACATTTGTAGCAAAACCTATAATAATATTATTGTTAGATTTACAAAAAAACATAAAAATAATGAAATTATTTATAATATTGTACAAGATACACTAAATTCGGAGTTTTAAATGTATAAAGGTGTAAAATATAAATAATCAATATTTTACACCCTTGAAGATTTAAAAAATGTTATACAACGAAGTATGGAACAAACTTTTATAATATAATTCTTGCAAAATAATTATATTATATTCTCTACGTTTATTAACACCAACCAAAAGAAAAATGTATGGATATCTAGTTGGAACGACCTTTTTGAAATCATTAAATCCTTACTTTAGAAAACATGTTTTAAATACGCTGGATCCAAGAGAATATTTCTATTTGAATAGTTTTTTTGTTTTTATTTTAATGATCCTTATTTTTATCTTCTTTGAAACGAGCGAAACCATTGAAAAAATGATGTCCAATTATAAAAAATTAAAAATCAGTCAAATGGCATGTATTGTAATCATTTCTTTGTTGCTCGTTCTTTCTTCCTTACTTATTTATGAATTAGATAAAAATCATAATACCCCTTTTATCAATAATATGTTACTGAAAACAGGTTCGGTAATTCTTCTTATCACTGTAAGTGTTTTTATATTTGGAGAGAAATATACAATGAAACAAATAATGGGTATTCTCCTTATTTTTATCGGGATATACCTAGTAATGCAAAAATAAAATAAAATAAAAATATTATTTACGTTTTTTCAAAGTAATGTTCCTTTTTCCTTTACATTTAAATTTACCTCTTGTAAACCCTTTTCGTCCTACAATTGTTTTTGTACATATCCCAATCGATCTAGTTTCATTTTTATCTTTTTCTAGTCCACTTACTTTTTTAATACAACGACATAATTTATTCGACAATATATTTTCGGCTTCTTTTTTAATTTCTTTATAAGACCCTTCATATGGTAATTTATAATATTTCAGTATATTTTTATAGTCTTGAAGAGTTAGATTTGTATCATTTTTATTTTTACTCATTCGAATACAAGATCTATCTTTATTATATATCAGTTATATTATAATTTGTCTAAATTCGAAAACATCAATGGGCAATAAAGGTTAATATTGATATGAATGATCACTATCTTTGTAAATAAAATAATACTTTTGTAAATATAATAGTAAATTTATGAAAATAGTAGTCTTTGATTTAGACGAAACGCTTGGTTATTTTGTGGAATTTGGTATATTTTGGTCTTGTTTACAAAACTATTTATTTGAAGAAAAAAATAATAATTCTTTAACACAAGAAGATTTTAACGAGATACTACATTTATATCCAGAGTTTTTACGTCCAAATATTATTACGCTTTTAAAATATTTAATACATAAAAAAAAATCCAAATGCTGTAATAAAATATTAATTTATACAAATAATCAAGCCCCGAAAGAATGGTGTAAACGATTAATTACTTTTTTTGAAGATAAATTAAAATTTACGTTGTTTGACCAGATTATTAATGCGTTTAAAATAAATGGGGAAATTGTCGAAATATGTCGCTCAACTCATGACAAGACGTTTAATGATCTTGTAAAATGTACAAAAATACCATCCAATAGTAAGATATGTTTTTTGGATGACAACTATTATCCAGAAATGTCAAATGATCATGTTTATTATATAAACATCAAACCTTATATTCACGATTTAGATTTTGAAGTAATGATTCAACGATTTTGGAATTCGAGTGTTCGAGAGAAAATATTCCCACAAGATGAAATTTATGACAAGAAAGAAGGAATAAAAGACAACAAAAAGTATTTTGAAAATAAAATGGTTCAATCCTTTAAATCATATGATTATTTTATCGTACCAAAAACAAAAGAAGAAACAAATATAGATCGAATTATCAGTAAACAAATTCTAATTCATTTACAATATTTTTTCGATAAATATAAAAAAGATACGTCACCGTTCTATAAAACAAAAAATACGAAATCGGTTAAAAAAGGGAAAAAACAAACGAATAGGACGAGAAAACGTGATTTGTAAACCGACACTCAACTCATTCCTAAGAAAATAATTATTTTTCTAACATGTCTAATGCTTGAATTAAAATACTTTCTTGATTTAACAATTTACGAAAGATAAGACATTCGTCCATTTTAAATTGAAAATGTTTATGATAATGATTTTTACAAACCAAATAAACCCCTTGATCGGTGATTTTTGTTTCACAGAAAATGGCACCTCTGGATAAATGTAGATTGTCTGGATCTTTTAAGCAGATCCATCGAAGATAGGTTCCTTCGCGTAAATCTTTGAGTTCATCTACATAAACATATTCACGTAATTTATCTAAATATTCAATGTTTATTTTTTTCGATAAATGTAATTCTTTTAAAATATCATCATTCATTTGTTCTATTTTTTGGGTGGTGTAATTCATTATTTTTTCGTTTTTTTCATTATCTAGTGCATTCAATAATTGATTGATATCCATATTTATGGAATAATGATTTAATATATTTATTTAATATTTATTAAATCATTATTTATTTTATATAATATTTTCAAGAAAAAATATATTTATGAAGCCTTTCAATATCATATCCTTGATCTGGATCAATAGTATAATCCAAAATTTTTACAATATTTTCATAGAATTCTTTGGGTTTTTTTAATATTTGATTTCTTGAAACTATAAATTGTGCTCCTGCACCAAATATACATTCATTCATATGATAATTTACTCCAAATATTTTTTCAATCGTTTTATAAAGATTCTTACATTGTGTGTTATACAAAATTTCTAATTCTAAAGAAGAGTAAATTATTTTTTCACTTAAAAATTCAAAATCAATATTTAATTCTTTGTTTTTATAACAATATAAAGAAACAAAATTAAGTAAATTTTTCATTATATTCGGTGAATGATAAAAAGGTTCTCCTTGTAAAAAAATAATGTAATCTTCTAAATTATCATAATTATCAGATATATATTTATAATAAGTATGACCTTCTCTTCCTACATTTTCTAATAATATTTCATTGTATCCGTCCTCTAATTTCTCTCCTTTATTATATATTAATACATTTTGGAATTGTTTTGTCCATTTTATATTTTCATTATAACGTGCAACAATAATAATCATTATTTAATAATAATATAATTATTTATATTATAATTATGTTTTTAACATATTTTATTACAAACATTTATTACAAAACATTTATTACCAAGATCCGAACCCGCCTCCACCAAGTACACTATTTGCTGCCATCGGCTCAAAACTTTCATTCATTCCAGGAGTAGCTGCACCAATTAAAGGTGTTGGGTCTCTTTGATGCATATTATCAAAATTTGGTGACTGTTCTGGTGCCATTTGTGATTGTCCTTGTGTATAATTACTGGGTAATTGTGATAGAGAAGTACCGTCATTATAGGTAGGAAGAATAGAATTGTTAGCGGTTTGATTTACCGAATAAGAAGAAGAGGACATTTGTCCAGAGATTGGTTGCGAAACGCGAACATTTCCGGATTTTCCTTTTTTATTTTTTTTGTCTCCACTTGTGCCTTCCCATAAATCATTTAATCGTTCTACTAAAATACTGACTTTCTCTCCTAATTTAGTTTGTAAACTCATGGTGATCATTAAAACAGATAAAACAATATAATTAACACTAAAATCTGGATAATTTAGTCCACTATAAGTAGGGATATAAGTAATAATACGGTGAATGAAAAAAAGTCCAATAAAAATAACAATGACTTGAATAATAATTTCAGCCGTTAATTCTAAACTACTTTTTTGTTCTTCAGCTTCAGGGACAAATTTTTGCATCGATTTGTTTAAAATAATAATAGGAATAATTGCTATAAGTGCGTATTGAATAATATTTAACATTTCACTTTTTGAGTCATCATCAAAATTTAAAACATGTTTAATAAAACTTTTTGATTTTGAACCATCGTCTAAACTTTCCATATGATTTATAAAAAGAAATTAAAATAAATAAAATGGCATCAAACAATTATATGTGAAATATGTGTTTTGTTTCTAAATCTTTGATAGGATAAATCATTTTCAATTCAACATTTTTTCTAGTTTATTTACTTTTTTCATAGTTTCTGCATGTAATTTGAATGATTTGTTTTTTGAATAATTCGTGACAAAAAGTTTATCACTTCGATATGTTAAAATTCGATTATGTGTTATTTTAATCACCCGTTTTAAAGCATTGAAATAATCCAATTTTTCAAAATTGAGTGAATAAATAAGACAACGGTCAATATCGTAGGCGCTCAATAAATCAGCTTCTCGAACAATATGATACGCTAATTGATATTCTCCTAGTTCTGGAAATCCATTTTTTTTTACAGTAGAATAGGACATCGTAGAAATAATTTTCTCCATTACTTCTAATTGTTCCTTATTCATATGAATTTTCATATGATCTTTAATCATTTCAATCCCTTTTTCTTGATCCATATATTTTTTATCGCACATATCATGTAGGATCGCAGAAGTGTAAATAATTTCTTTTTGTTTTTCTAAAAATGGATACTTTATTACTTCACTATTATAAATCTCCTCTGCATAATGAAGTACTTCTAAACTATGTTTTAATCCATGCGATTCATCAATATTTAATTTATGAGTTGTGTTAATCACATAATTGAGAGAGTAATTTATTAATGTTATAAAAGGGGTTAATTTCATTTCTGGTATATTATTATATAATCGATTATTTCTTATATAATTCTATTATTTTATATTTTATTTATAAAAATTTGATTTACTATTCAATTTTCTATATTTAGGATGAAATAAAATTGCGTAAAATATATTTAAAAACAAAGTCAATTAAATACATATTATACAATGAGTAATTCTCGTTCGAATGCTGCAGCAATCAATCGAAGAGCTGGTAATATTGTACAACAACGTCCAAATACACAACAGCAACAAGCACCCGTAGGTTTTAATCCTAAAACACCAGTTCAAAGTCAACCTCCACAAACAAATCCAAAGAATGTACGTTTTGTACCTTCTGGACAAGGTCTGCCTCCTCCTCCACCAAATAATTCTTCTGCACAACCCAGATATTTTCAACAACCAACCATTCCTGTGAAAACGGCTGGTGTAAATGGACCGGTTGGTCAAGTATCGATTTCAGATGCCTTTGCTTTAGTGACAATACGTTTAGGAAGAGTTGAACAATTCATTCAACAATTACAAGAAGAAGGGTTGGAAAGTTTAGGAATTTCCACAAGTGACAATCAAAATGAGAATAATGGTTCTACCGCTGTTTTAGATCTACAAAATACATTAAAAGAAAATGAAAAAACGATACTTGGTTTAACACAAAAAATAGATAGTTATGAAAGTACTATTCAAAATATGAAAGATATGTTATTAACCTTGACCATGAAAAATGAAAAAAATTCGATTGAAACAAGTGTTATTTTTAATAAATTCGAAGAAAATATGAAGAGTATTGAAATTAACGTAAATGGACTAGTAGAAAAACATGATTATTTACAAAATCAATTACAAACCTCCTTTGTTGAAACCCCATTAGAAATAAGTGATGACATAAATGAAGAAAAAAATGAAATTCTGGAAATAGAAGTAGAAACAGTATCAGAAACCGAAACAGAAGAATAAATACACAATACAAAAAGTTGTTAGAAGTAGGTAGTTCATTTTTTGTAAGATTATTTTGAATTGGTTTTGGTTTTCGATTTTTAGGTAACGCGTTTTCATTAAATAAAAAAAATACGTTTTTTATTTAAGTTCAAAGACAAATACCTAATATTAAAATGAAATTAATAATTGCTTTATTTATTTTTTGTATTGTTTTATTTTTTTATTTACATATTCAATTTCATTTAAAACAAAGTGATGATTTAGAGATGTATGAATTAGATAATGCTTCCAAAGAAAAATTGGAAGAAATATGTGATTTCAGACAACCTGTTTTATTTGAATTTGATTGTCAAAAAATAATCGAAACCACGAATAAAACATATCTTCAAAACAATTTTTCTTCTTTCGATATGAAAATTCGTAGAATTCAATCTGAAGAAGAATTATATGTTCCTTTGCCTTTACATACAACCATAAAATTATTAGAAGAAGATCAACAATCATCTTATTTTACAGAAAATAATATGGAATTCATACAAGAAACAGGAATTATAAAAAATATTCAATATAACGATTCTTTTATACGTCCATACATGGTTTCCAATTATTTTTATGATATTTTGATGGGTTCACTCAATACATCGACACCTTTAAAGTATGAAATTAATTATCGTAATTATTTTTTAATGACACAAGGAAGTGCAAAAATTAAATTAATACCTCCCAAGAGTACGAAATATTTGTACCCAAAATATGATTATGAAAATTTTGAATGGTCTTCCCCTTTTAATGTATGGAATATTCAATCGCAATATAAAGTAGATTTTGATAAAATAAAGAGTTTAGAATTTACTTTGACCCCTGGAAAAACATTATACATACCTGCTTATTGGTGGTATTCTATATGCTTTAGTAAAGATACAAGTATCACTTGTTTTAAATATCGTACATATATGAATAATTTAGCGATTAGTCCTTATCTAGGTATGCATATTCTTCAAATACATAATATTAAGAGAGAAACTAGTAAAAAAATTCCGATGAATGAATTGAACCAGACACAAACACAAATACCAGACCTAAAAAAAGAAGAAACAAATGAAAGAAAAGAAGAAGATACTACTAAAATTGAGGATTTGTCACCTCCTCCTCCAACTTTAGAAAATGAAGTTGTTTTACGATGAAAAAGGAAAATTAAATTATTTGAATATTACAATAAAAATGTTTCAATATTTAAGTTCTTTCTTTCAAATCGACGAAGAAAAAGAGGATGATCAAATAAATAGTAATCATGAAGAAAATAAGAATGATTACGATACAGATTTCCCAAAAGACAAAAAAAGACAGAAATCGAAGACGTCATCCGTTTTACCAAACAATTCCAATTTTACCAATGCGAAATTAAAACGTGTCAAAAAAAGCGTCCGTTTTACAACCCATTTAAGCAAAACAAAAAAAAGAAATCGTTTATAAATGTTATTATAAACCATTACAAATCTTATAAAAATACAAAAAATACAAAATCTTGTAAAAAATACAAAATCTTGTAAAAAATACAAAAATTAATTATTTGTTTTTTTATTTTTTTTATACAAATCAACACATTTATCGATGGACGGATATTCATAATTTTTTAACATTTCCTTTAATTGAACAATGACTTCTTCGTCTTTAAAAAGATGTTCAAATAATATTATTTTTTTCAAACTATTTTCATCCGCTTGTTTTGTCATTTGTTCAAAATCTTGTCTTAAAATGATCGATGATAACGTTTCCATGATTTTTTTCCCAAAAGAAGATTGGTAGTAATTATGTGATATTGTGATATACCATCTTGTTTTTTTATTTTCTAATGGTAATAGATTGACACCTATAATTAAATGATTTTTATTAAAACTCACTTTGGACCAAGAAAAACTAGGATAAATATACATATGAAAATTACTTGTTTCTTTAACATTGTTATTCAGAACAGACATGGATGGATTGGAAATATAGTCAAAAGATAATCCGATACGATCTTTGAATACAAAATGCTTGATATTTTTAGGTGGTTCACTATTACCAAAACCTAGAATAGATCCATGGACAAATTCTGGATGTCGTAAATCCATCGTATTGTAAGCACTATCGGTGAAAGATCCAGGCATATCAATTTCTAAAAAGGATTTCTCGTAATTTTGATTATGAAAAAAAGGAATACTGAATGGTTTTTTAAGGAGAGGATCATGAGACCAAAATAATTTGCCCTCATGTTCCATTACTTGTCCAAATCTATCATTTGTAGTCATTTCTAATCCATGATAAGGACACTTTAGGCAACCATTCTCTGTAATTATTCCTTGGTCTAAAGTTGATCCCATATGTTTACATATATTGATCGTACTAATGAATTCCTTTTTTTTATCGTCTCTCCAAATAACAAGTGGTAAATCACCTACATTAATTTTATAAGGTTTTGAATAGTCAATTTTATTTAGAATACCGATACATTGCCAGTGATTGAAAAAATCGAAAAATGCATGACTATTTTTTGGGAAAAAAAGAATACTTATAAAAAAGAGTGAAATAAAAGTCATATAATCCGAGTGTTTAAAAAATATTAATTTCTTTCGTAAAAGATATAAACATTATATCTTTAATATTTAATATGCGTGTTTTTATTATATTATCTTTTTTTACCTTTTGCAAAAGTCTGATTACAGATATTTCCAACATTCAAAAATATAAAAGTTTTTTTCCAAAAGAAACGATTAATCAATTGTTTCAAGAATTAACTGATCATAAAGTATCGAAAATATTCATTAATCGAGATTATAAAGAAATTGTATCTATTAACAATTTACCTGAAGCAAATATTTATTTTGATTATCATTTAATCAATGTAGATCCTATTATTATTCCAAAATTGGTTGAAAAGGCGGTTGAACAGAATATTGATACAACCTTTATAGATTTTCGAGGAGGAATTTTATTTGATATTCAAAATGTATTTTTTGCTTGTTTTCAATTATTAAATTATGCGATCCCTTTCTTTTTTTTGGTTTCGTTTTTAAGTATCTTTTTTACAGGATCAAACGGTCCTCCATCTCCGATGAATATGAACCAAAGAGGAGGAGGAGGTGGAGGCGGATTTTTCTCTCGAAATAGTATGAATGTAAATAAAAATGAAAATATGATCCAACCAAATGTATCTTTATCTAGTTGGGCAGGAAGTCCTGAAGTGTTGGAAGAATGTAGAGAAGTAATTTCTTATTTGGAGAACAAAGAAAAATTTAAATTATTGGGAGCTGAAATGCCTAAAGGTATTTTATTGGAAGGACCTCCGGGTACAGGTAAAACATTATTGGCAAAAGGGATCGCTACGGAAACAAATGCTTCTTTTATTTCTATTTCTGGTTCAGAATTTGTTGAAATGTTTGTTGGTGTTGGAGCATCACGTGTAAGAGATTTGTTTTCAAATGCGAGAGATAATCGACCATGTGTTATTTTTATTGATGAAATTGATGCGGTAGGAAGACAACGAGGAACAGGTATTAATATGGCGAACGATGAACGGGAACAAACGTTAAATCAAATTCTATATGAAATGGACGGGTTTAATGATAATGAAAATATCCTGGTACTAGCTGCAACGAACCGAAAAGATGTATTAGATCAGGCATTATTACGTCCTGGACGTTTTGATCGAATTATTCGTGTTCCTTTACCAGATAAATATTCAAGAGAGAAAATATTGGATTTTTATTTACAAAGTCGTCCAGTTGAAAAAACGTTGGATATGAATGCTTTGGCGGAAATTACAAGTGGTTTTTCTGGCGCACAATTGAAAAATTTAATTAATGAAGCAGCAATTATGTCTGCGAAAAAAGGAGCAACAAGTATTTTGGAAGAAGATTTATTTAATGCCTTTGAAAAATTAATTGTGGGTCTTGTAAAAAATAACATGGATGTTTCGGATGCTACAAAAACAAGGGTAGCGATCCATGAGTCGGGTCATGCATTTTTGACCCTTATGTTTAAAAATTATTTTGAATTACAAAAAATATCTATTAAAGCCACTTATAATGGAGCAGGGGGATATACTTTATTTTCTGAAAAACCAGAAATAAAAGAAGGAGGGTTATATACGAAGGATATTTTGAAGAAACGTTTAATCATCATGATGGGTGGAAAGGCAGCTGAAAATATTTACTATGGGGAAGATTTCGTATCCGTTGGATCGTTTGAAGATTTGAGACAAGCCAATAAATTAGCCCAACAAATGATTGGAAATTATGGGATGGGAAAAAAGTTGGAAGTTTTTTTCAATGAAAATATGAATGATGAGTCTAATCCTTTTTTAGGTCGCAGTTTTTCGATGGGGTCGAAATATTCGGATGATACGAGATTTATGATGGATAATGAAACATTATCTTTAGTGGTAGAAGCTTATGACGAAGCAAAATATATTTTAAATAATTATAAAGATATTATGATTGAAATTGCCTATTCATTAAAGAATAAAACAGTTTTAAATGCGAAAGAAGTAACTAGCATTGTTAAAAAAAATGGGTCATTTATTGAGATTAACAAACTTACCCAAGGTATAAATGAATAAAATCATGGACAACTGTCAAATAATGCATCAAATATATATTTTAATTTATTATCGTAATATATATTAAATAATCAAAATGAAATTTACAAAAAGAAATATCCTTAAAAATAAAAAGAAGCAAGAAACAAAAACAAAAAGAAATAAACATAAAATTACAAAGAAAATGGTAAATAAAATCAAAACGACCTCAAAAAAAATAGGCGGACAACCTTCCACAACTGTACAACATTCCACAACTGTACAACATCCAAAAATCAATTATGCGTATACCTATTTAATTTTTAATTATCAAGATTATAAAAAATATATTTTTAGTCAACCTTCTGCAAATATTTTTATTTTAAATAAAATAAATAATTGTAGTTGTTTGGAAATAAATAGTTCTGTCAATTGTAATAATCTTACAGAAACCAGTAACACACCTATTTTAAATAATGATAATGAATATCTTATTTTGGTTATGAAATACAGAAATATGGTTAGTTTTTCAGAAAATTTAAAAAAGAATATTAATTTATTTAACAATCCTTCTTTTTTGAATGAAATTTTAGGTAGTGGTATTATTCGTCAATATCTTGATACGAACATTGTAAAAATAGGAATATATAGTATATGTTTGTATATTAAACAAGGTCAAGGTTATGGAACCGTACTATTCAATATTATATTACATGCGATTAATTCAATCTATAGCTCCATGACAGATCCAAATACAACAATAAATTTATGGTTGGGAATTCGATTAGATAACCCGAATTTTAAAAAATTAATACATTTATATACTAGTTTTGGGTTTAAAAATCCAATCGTAAGTTCGAAAGATTTGAATGGACAACCATTGTCTTTTAAAATTATGGAATTATCGAAAGAAATGTATGATTACGTAACCAATGAAGATACCACTTATAAAACATTATTAGAAATAATTGATATTTATAAACAAACCTTACTTCAAACAAAAACATGTAAATTTAAATTTATGTTAGATAGAAGCGCTATTTTAAATCTTCGCTTAATGCCTTATTTGAATACCTCTGAAAAACTTGATAATATTTTGAATAATAATGTTTTGAATAATGAATATAGTGGATCATTATTTATTTATAACGCATCACAAATCGGGGATGATATATATTACAAGTTATCTTTAGAAACGATCCAGAATGATAAGGGTATTCATTTTAACAAAGGTGATGAAGAGTCGGTTCAGATAATTCATGAGCAACGTACATATCATACTCATCCTATTTTGGCATATGTGAAATATAAAAGATTAGTAGGATTTCCTTCAGGTTCAGATTTTGCAGCTGTTTTTATATTAGGTTTTAATGAAGATATTCAATTTCAATTTCATATGGTTATTACAATTGAAGGTATTTATATTCTCTCTTTATCTGAAAAAGCAGTAAATAAATATAATGAAATACCGAATATTAAAGAGGGAGTTTCTTGGATGTTGAATAATCCAGGTTCATTACAATATGATCCAGAATTAAAATATGATTGGATAAGTGAATATTCAGAAACGAATAATTCTGCCAAGGATGTTTCTCTTGAAATACAAAAATTCTTTGAATGGCTCAAAAAAATAAATGATGAATATATGTATGGACTAATTGAGTGTAAATTTTATTTTTGGAAAGAGATCGATAAAAATACGAAATTTGAAGTCTTTTATCACAAGTCGGATAATAATTCATATTGTTATCCTTCAAAAATAACGAGGGAGGTAGAGGTAGATATTCCAGATGAGAATGAAATGGACACCGATTTATAATACTCTTTTACTTCATTTGATGTAGAGAGACATTTATTTTGTAAAGATGAATTTCAATAATACAATAATAGTACAATAATAAATTAAAGATTTATTATTATATTATCTAATCAAGTAATCATTATTTTTATGAATGTATAAATTTTTAGTAAAAGACCGAAATTATACAAATTGTGAAATGGTTCCTTATTTTGAAAAAGATGAAAAAAAGAGAGAAAAAGAAGAGAAAGAAAAAATAATCCCAAATGGATGCAAACTTTTCCATGAAGATATTATTCGATGGAATAAAATAGAAAATAACGAACCAACAAATGAAATGATCGTTCTTCAATCAAAAGTTAGAGAGAAATCTTTTTTATCAGGAGTATTAATTTTAAAAGGAAATAAAACGTACGGAAGACGTAAAAATCAAACTACCAATAAACCCGATAAATTACTTTATAAATGTATTCCAAACGATACATTTCTTCCTTCTTTTTTAATTCCTTATGAAATTAAAAATATGGGGTTTTCAAAATTATTCAATAATTTATATGTTACCTTTAAATACGATCGTTGGGAAGAAAAACATCCTTATGGTAGTCTTTTACAAGTGATTGGAAACGTGGATGAATTACCTAATTTTTATGAATATCAATTGTATTGTAAAAATTTACATTTATCCATTCATTCTTTTGAAAAAAAGACGGTTCAATCCATTCAAAAAATAACAGAACAAAACGGGGATTTATTTGATTGTATCAAAGAAAAATATAAAGGAAACTTTGAACAAGGAACGATTGAAGAGCGAAAGAAAGAAAATTATACGATTTTTACAATTGATCCAGAAGGAAGTATGGATTTTGATGATGCATTCAGTATTAAAATCCTTTCCAAAGATAAAAACAAAATGTATTTTTTACTAAGTATTTACATTTCAAATGTTGCGATTGTATTAGATACACTTGAATTATGGAATTCATTTTCAGATCGTATTTCTACCATTTATCTTCCAGATCGAAAAAGATCAATGTTACCAAATATATTAGGAGATCATCTTTGTAGTTTACAGGAAAAAACAAATCGGGTTGCTTTTACGATGGATGTTTTTATAGAAGTTTCTACAGAAGATGACATACTAGATAAAACCCTTACCATACAAAAAATAGAATTTAAAAATACGTTGGTTCAAGTAGATAAAAATTATGTTTATGAAGAAAAAAGTTTATTGAAAAATCTGAATTACCAACTTTTACTTGATGTAACCAAAAGTCTCTCAAAGAATGAATATTCTTATCTTCCTTGTATAAATGACAGTCATGATGTAGTTGCCTATCTTATGATATGGATGAACCATACATGTTCGAAAGAATTATCTCGTTTTAATAATGGAATTTTTCGTTGTACTTCTTTTGGAAAAGAAATGGAGAGAAAAAGGATGCATGATGACAATACCTTTTTTCCATTTTTAATAAACCAAGTAGGTAGTTATGTGAATAAAGAACAAGTCAGTTCTTTGTCAACCTTACATCACTCTGCATTAGGGTTAGAAAGTTATTTGCATATAACGAGCCCTATTCGACGTTTGGTTGATTTATTGAATATGATCAAATTACAAGAAAATCTAAAAATAATTTCTTTATCAAACGAATCGAAAGTCTTTTATAAAAAAAGATTGGATCAATTGGAAGAAATCAACGAAACAATGAAAAAAATACGTAAAATACAAAATCAAAGTAACCTTTTGGAATTATGTACCAATCATCCTGAAATATTGGAAAAAAAGTATGAAGGATATGTTTTTCAGAAAAAAGAAAAAGAATTTGGATACTATTCCTATGAAGTTTATATCATCGAGTTAAAAATAATATCGAAAATAAAAACCAATCAAGAATTCGAAGAAGGTGTAAAATATCCTTTTCAGATTTATATTTTTAATCACGAAGAAAATATTAAGAAAAAAATCAGATTAAAACTATGTTGTTGAAATTTCAATGACCAAAAACAGGAAACATGAAAAATAGAATAAATAAAAATAATATAAACATTTTAAACCATGATATATTAGTTTATACAAATAATATACTACTTTGTAAAATGGTAAAAATATGTTCAACAAATTATTCAAATCAAGATGAAGAAAAATATCGTGATTATTTTGATAATTATCCTTTTCCTTTAAGCAGTTTTCAAAAATATGCGATCGAATCGATTGTAGAAGGGCATCATATTTTAGTCACTGCACATACTGGTTCAGGTAAAACACTTCCTGGTGAATTTGCAATTGAATATTTTGTAGGAAAAGGAAAAAAGGTCATTTATACTGCACCAATTAAAGCTCTCTCGAACCAAAAATTCTATGAATTTACACAAAAATATCCACATATTTCTTTCGGGATTTTAACCGGAGATATTAAATTTAATCCGGAAGCCGACGTTTTAATTATGACCACCGAAATACTTCAAAATACACTTTATCGTAGAAAAACAACCGATTGTAATACGTCTTCCAATCTTTTGATGTTTGATATGGATATTGATAAAGAATTAGCTTGCGTGATTTTTGATGAAGTTCATTATATTAATGATCCGGAACGTGGAAAGGTTTGGGAAGAAACGATGATGATGCTTCCTGCACAAATACAAATGGTGATGCTTTCAGCTACCTTAGATCAACCTGAAAAATTTGCTCTTTGGTGTGAAAATAGACATATTGATGTTCCAGGAAACCCAGGAACTTCAGGAACTCTAGGAAAACAAGTGTATTTAACAACTACTTATGAGAGAGTTGTCCCATTAATTCATTATCAATTTATTACTACCACGAATTCTATTTTTAAGGTGATTAAAGATAAAACGGTTCAAGAAGAAATTAAAAGGATGACTAACCAACTTTTTGTTTTACAAGATGAAAAAGGGGCGTTTAATGAGGTGAATTATATGAAAATAAAAAAGACACTTGATCTTTTTGATAAAAAAGAAATACGTATGAAACGTGGATTTGTCCTTAATCAAGTACTTAAATACTTGGTTGAAAAAGAGATGCTCCCGGCATTATGTTTCGTTTTATCCAGGAAATTATTAGAGAGTTATGCCAAAGAAATCACTACGAATTTACTTGAATTCGACTCCAAAGTTCCTTATATCATAAGAAGAGAATGTGAACAAATCATTCGAAAATTACCTAATTATGAAGAATATTTACATTTACCAGAGTATTTATCGATGGTTTCTTTATTAGAAAAAGGGATCGCTATTCACCATGCAGGGGTCATGCCTATTTTAAGGGAAATGGTAGAAATCCTTTATTCGAAAGGATATATCAAGGTTGTTTTTTGCACGGAAACTTTTGCAGTAGGTATTAACATGCCTACCAAAACGGTTATTTTTACCGATATTACCAAATTCGACGGAAAAACGGAACGCGTTCTTCATTCTCATGAATACACGCAAATGGCTGGACGTGCAGGTCGTCGTGGAATGGATACGATTGGACATGTGATACATTTAAATAATATTTTTCGTCCGATTGATTTAGTGAGTTACAAAACGATGATGAAAGGAAAACCACAAACACTGGTGTCGAAATTCAAAATATCTTATTCATTAATTTTGAATTTATTGGATACTGGAACCACTGATTTTTTAAAATATATAAATAAAAGTATGATTACCGATAAAATAAATAATGAATTAAAGGAACTCATTTTGAAAAAGGATCTTTTGGAAAGTGAACTGGAAAAATACAACGAATGTTTACTTCATATCCAAACACCATCGGATACAGTAAATGAGTGGATCGAATTAAATAAAAATCGAATACAATCCGTAAATAAAAAACGCAAAGAAATCGATAAACGTATGGATGAAATAAAAGATCAATATAAACATATTCTTCATGATCAACCCATTGTAATAAAATATAATGAAAAAAAAATGGAATTTGAAAATATTCTGTATCAAATAAAAGAGATTGAAAATGAGTCCAAAGAAAACATAATGATCATTTTGGATTTGTTGGAAAAAGAAGGATTTCTTACAAAGAATTGTGAAGATAGTGAATTGACTTTGAAAGGTAAAATTGCAACGAATTTACGCGAAGTTCATCCTTTCGTATTTGCGGATTTCATTCATGGATCATCATTATTAAGACTTACTTCAAAACAAATGGTGTCGGTGTTTAGTTGTTTTACGAATATTACTGTTTCGGAAGATTTACGATCGCTCAATCATGATCACCCTGATTGTGAAGTTACATATATTCTTGATAAAATTCGAGTGATGTATGATGTTTATCAAGATATAGAAACACAGAAAAAAATGGATACTGGGGTTGATTACAGTTGTCATTATGATTTATTAGGATATGTAGAAAAATGGACTGATTGTGAAAATGTGGAAGATTGTAAATTTTTATTACAAAAAATAGGAGAAGAAAAGGGGATTTTTTTAGGTGAATTTGTAAAGGCTTTACTGAAAATTAATAATATTTCTGCAGAAATGGAGAAAATTGCGGAACTGATTGGAGATGTGGAATTCTTGAAGAAGTTAAAGGAAATTCCTAATTTGACATTGAAATATGTAGTTACAAATCAATCGCTTTATTTATAAAATGATTATTTTCGATTGATAAAATTATTTTAATTGATAAAATTATTTTCACAATATTATATAAAATGGATCAATCCGATAAAATTCATTTAGAAGAAAAAGAATTGGAATTAGAATATGATTTAGAAAAAAATGTTAAAGAAAATAATGATTTAAAAGAAAATGTAAAAGAAGAAGAAAAAACCGTTGAAGAAACAAAAGAATATAATTTCGATGATGAATTAAATGCACAATTAGAAGCAAATTATAAGGAAATATTACAAGAAGAGGAAAAAAAAGAAGATAGTAAACCTATTGCGTCGGAGGTGGAGGTCGAGGTCGAGGTAGCTCCTCGTAAAAAACCTTTCTGGGCTTGTTTACCTTTTTTTTAACAAACGATTTTTTTAACCTTTCCAGGATCACGAAATAAGACACATCCAATGGTTTTTGTTTTTTGAATATTATTTAGAAAGGTATATTCAATTTTTATATTATGTAAAGAAGCAACTTTGAAAGTATTTTCTTTACATAATAACGATCCACGTTTGATAATTTCTTGGATCTCATTTTTTTCCAAATCTTTGATTGAAGCGATTAAGGCAATTACATGACAGGACGATTGTCCATGAACATGAAACCATAAATCATCTGGATCGCATAGATCGATAATATGAAAATTATCTTTTGCATTTTTACCAATATAAAAAGAAATGGTTGTATCTAACGTTTCAAAATATATATTTTCGATTTTCATAATGTTTTCTCTCTTTTTAAAATTTGTAAAATAGAGAAATTGATTTCAATTCTTTATATCAACGATCATTCTTTGTATCATTCTTTAATAAAAGATATATAAACAATTCATCGTAGTATTATTATTTACAATATGAATAAATATGAAGAAATCGTGGGACACAAATATCGAATTGAAAAACGATTAGGAAATGGATCTTTTGGATCTATTTTTCAAGGGACAAATATACGTACAAGAGAGAAAGTAGCGATTAAATCTGAGCCGAACAATGGCGACATGAAATCCTTGAAAAACGAAACACGTGTTTATCAATATTTAAATGGTTGTTTGGGAATTCCGAAAATTCGTTGGTTTGGTACCGATGTAAACAATAATTATATGGTGATTGATTTGCTTGGACCTTCTTTGGCTGATATGGTGAAACAAAGAGGTAAACTTTCTCTCCATTGTGTTTTGAAACTAGGAATTCAGATGATTGATATTTTACAAGGAGTTCATGAAAGGGGAATGATCCATCGCGATATTAAACCAGATAATTTTTTACTTGATCCTGTAAAAGAATTCGATCAAATATATATCATTGATTTTGGTCTTTGTAAAACATATATACACGTTGATACCAACGAACATATTGAAATGAAGAAAACAAAATCATTTGTTGGGACACCTAATTTCTCTAGTGTAAATTCTCACGATTTAAAAGATTTAAGTCGAAGAGACGATTTAGAAAGTGTCGGATATATGCTTTTATATTTTTATTTCGGAAGTTTACCTTGGATTGATGCATGTGGTATAAGCAAAGAAGAAATGAAAGAGATGAAAATAATGATATGTCGAGAGAATATGGGTGTTTTATGCGATTTTTTAAAATCATGTCAAGAATTGTCTTTTTATGAGAGACCTTTGTATGAAGATTATAAGAAGAGGTTTTCGAATGCTATCATTTTGTAATTTATTAAAACCTTGTAAATGGTATAAAGATATTTTTTACCTTTAAATAATAGAAAATATAAAAATGTATTATTCAAAGATCTATTCAAAAGGCGCAGGTTTTACAAATCAAATATTTTCAATGATCACAAGTATCATAATTGCTCATATAAATAATCATAAAGTGGTATTTATCGATTATTTTTTGAATGATTTTTTAAAAGAAAAATATACTCCAATTTCACAAATATTTGATATTTTCGAAATAAATAAATTTTTAAAAAGAAATTATGATATTATTATTGTAGATAAATATGATATAAATTTACAAATAGGTATTACTTATGGAACTGAAACAAGTAATATAGATTTAACTAAATATGTTATAGAAAATTTTTGCAAAGATAATGTTTTATGTATCAATAAAAATATTGTTTTGAATGATATTAAAGGAGATCCTTGTGTTGGAATAAAAAAAAAATTATTTTTTAATTATAAAATAAACGAATATTTAATAGAAGAAGTTTACGAAGAAAATTTAACTGATGATATTTTGATCGACGTTTTAAATTCAGATTACATACACAATTTTGCTTGGATCGATAGTTTTGATAAAGTTATGTTTGAAAATATATTAACGAACATTTCTTATAATTCTGATTTTACGAATAAATCTGAAGATATTTTAAAAAAAATAAATATAGATAATAAAATAAATGTTATACATTTAAGATTAGAAGAGGATGCGATAAATTATTGGTCTAAAATGAATAATATGGATGAGGAATGTTTTAAACAATATATTGAAAATAAATACATTGATTTAATTAAAAAATACCTTTCAAAAACGGATCAAAATATCATCGTATCATCTTCTTTGAAAAATAAAGTGATTGATTTTTTAATTGAAAATAATTATCAATGTATTTTTAATGATAAATATTTTGAAGATAGAGAGAAAAATGCAATTGTTGATCTATTAGTATCTAATTATTGTAATCATATTTTTATTGGAAATTTTAACATCGACCATTTAAATGGTTCTAGCTTTAGTTATTATATTGGAAAATATATTAAAAACGATATTACAAAAATATACATAGATTTAGATAAAATTTATGATGATGAATATGTTATATCTTCTTTAAAACAATATAAAGACAATTCCATGTTACAATATAATACTATGTCAACAAACGATGCAGTAACAAGTGCCTCCTCTACGGAAAAAATGGTTGGGTGTGTAAAATGGTTTAATAATAAGGCTGGTTATGGTTTTATTTCATTAATTGATGGGAATGAAATCGGTAAAGAGATTTTTGTACATCATACAAGTATTGGTGTCAATGAACAACAATATAAATATTTAGTTCAAGGAGAGTATGTGGAATTTGTTATTTCAACAACTCAGGGTGGTCAACATGAATTTCAAGCTGTAAATGTAACTGGAATTAAAGGTGGTAAATTAATGTGTGAGACAATTTATGAAATGAAGTTGGCAAGAACCAATTATAAGTCAACTGGCGAGAAGGAAAGTGAATTTCCAGAGCCAGAAGGTCCACCCCCACCAAGATCTAGAAGAGTTCCAAGAGATGGGGAAGATAAAAAAAAATATAAATCAGATGAAAAGGATTGGTCTTTAGTAAACAATAGTAAATATAAAAAAAATGAATATAAAAAAAAATGAATATAAAAAAATGAAAATGAGTATGAATGTAAGCAATTAAATAGGATATCATGTTTAAAAAGATATTCAAAATAAATATATCCGAAAAGGAAAATGAGTTTGTCTCATTTTTCTTTCCGGACGGTGTAATAATAATTTTTATTCAATTCATAAGTGCGTTAATTGAATAAAACCGTAAAATAATAATTTTAATATTGTAAATTACAATTTTAATTTTGTAAATAATAATTTTCATTGATAATATTATAAATGAGTGGAACGTCGACAGTCTTCACTTACCAGGATGGAAGTACTACAACGAATAGTGATACATCACTATCCAAAAGGTCTTATGATAATAACGTAACTACTTTAACAGACGTTCAAGTTGGAACAATCGTAACAAGTTTAGATCGATTTTGTTTTTCTGGTTGCACAAATTTAAAAACAATCTTTATTTCATCGTCAGTAACATTGGTAGATGTGGAGTGTTTTTATAATTGTACAAGTTTAACAACGGTAACCTTTGATAAAGGAAGTCAGCTAACAACTTTAGCTGGAGCTTGTTTTAAAAATTGTACAAGTTTAACAACAATTAACATTCCTTCGTTCGTCCAAAGTATACCTAATAATTGTTTTAATTCTTGCACAGGTTTATCATCGATTACTTTTGATGCAGGAATTCAGATTCAAAGTTTTAGTGGATATTGTTTTTATAATTGTACAAGTTTACTATCGATCAATATTCCTTCTTCGGTCCAAAGATTAGAAGATGGGTGTTTTTTAGTTTGTTTAACTTTAAAAACAGTAACATTTAATGAAGGAAGTCAGGTAACAAGTTTAGGTAAAAGTTGTTTTTCTAATTGCAGAAGTTTAACATCTATGATTATTCCCTCGTCAGTATCAAGTTTAGGTTTTCAGTGTTTTAATGATTGCAGTAGTATAACAAGTTTCACATTTATTAACCAACATAATTTAACAACAGTAGAAACGAGTACGTTTTCACATTGTCTACCTATGACAGTAAGATATTACAAAACCACAGGTCGAACTGATTTAAGTACAGCATCGGAATTATTATACAATCAATTTCCATCTGGTTCTTTATATTTATATCCAGATTTTTCATTTACCGTAACTTATAATGCAAATGGAGGGACAGGAACCGCCCCAACCCAACCAGATGTCGAATCTGGTACTACAATTACACTTGCTACCAATACCTTTATAAAAACAGGTTTTACATTCAGTGGATGGAATGATGGAGTAACACCAACAATCTATCAACCAGGATCAACTTATACGGTTAATTCAAATACCACCTTTAGTGCATTATGGTTATGTAGTGTAATTTATAATGGGAACGGTCAAACCTCAGGAACCGTTCCAACGCAATCAAATGTCGAACCTGGTACTACAATTATCGTTAAAGAAAGTAATCTTTTAAAAACAGGTTTTAAATTTGCAGGATGGACGATTGCTGGAACAACTAGTCCAATCTATCAAGCAGGAAATAATTATACAGTTAATTTGAATACCACATTCAATGCATTATGGATATGTAGCATAACTTATAATGGGAATGGAGGATCAGGAACACCTCCAACACAACCAGATGTAGTTCCTGAGACTGAAATTATACTTGCTACAAATACCTTTACAAACCCAGGTTTTACATTTGCTGGATGGACAATTGCTGGAACAACTACTCCAATCTATCCAGAAGGAACAAGTTATACAGTTACTTCAAATACCATCTTTAGTGCAGTATGGTATTGTAGCGTAATTTATGAATCGAATGGTGGAACAGGAAGTGCTCCAATACAACCAGATGTAGCTCCTGGTACTTCTATTACACTTGCTACCAATACCTTTACAAATGAAGGTTTTACATTTGCTGGATGGACAATTTCTGGAACAACTACTCCGATCTATCCACAAGGAACAAGTTATACAGTTACTTCAAATATCGTATTTAGTGCAGTATGGTATTGTAGCGTAATTTATGAATCGAATGGTGGAACAGGAAGTGCTCCAATACAACCAGATGTAGCCCCTAACACTTCAATTACACTTGCTACCAATACCTTTACAAATGAAGGTTTTACATTTGCTGGATGGACAATTGCTGAAACAACTACTCCAATCTATCCACAAGGAACAAGTTATACAGTTACTTCAAATATCGTATTTAGTGCACTATGGTATTGTAGCGTAATTTATGAATCGAATGGTGGAACAGGAAGTGCTCCAATACAACCAGATGTAGCTCCTGACACTGAAATTATACTTGCTACCAATACCTTTACAAATGAAGGTTTTACATTTGCTGGATGGAATAATGGAACAAAGATTGTTCAACCAGGAACAACTTATACAGTTATTTCAAATACTACCTTTAGTGCAGTATGGTATTGTAGCGTAATTTATGAATCGAATGGTGGAACAGGAAGTGCTCCAATACAATCAGATGTAGCTCCTAACACAGAAATTATACTTGCTACCAATACCTTTACAAATGAAGGTTTTACATTTAGTGGATGGAATGATGGAACAAAGATTGTTCAACCAGGAACAACTTATACAGTTATTTCAAATACTACCTTTAGTGCAGTATGGTATTGTAGTGTAATTTATGAATCGAATGGTGGAACAGGAAGTGCTCCAATACAACCAAATGTTGCTCCTGGTACTTCTATTACACTTGCTACCAATACCTTTACAAAAACAGGTTTTACATTTGCTGGATGGACAATTGCTGGAACAACTAGTCCAATCTATCCACAAGGAACAAGTTATACAGTTACTTCAAATATCGTATTTAGTGCAGTATGGTATTGTAGCGTAATTTATGAATCGAATGGTGGAACAGGAAGTGCTCCAATACAACCAGATGTAGCTCCTAACACTGAAATTACACTTGCTACCAATACCTTTACAAATGAAGGTTTTACATTTGCTGGATGGACAATTTCTGGAACAAGTAGTCCAATCTATCCACAAGGAACAAGTTATACAGTTACTTCAAATATCGTATTTAGTGCAGTATGGTATTGTAGCGTAATTTATGAATCGAATGGTGGAACAGGAAGTGCTCCAATACAACCAGATGTAGCTCCTAACACAGTAATTACAATTGCTACCAATACCTTTACAAAAACAGGTTTTACATTTGCTGGATGGACAATTGCTGGAACAACTAGTCCAATCTATCAACCAAACACAAGTTATACAGTTAATACCAATACCACCTTTAGTGCAGTATGGTTATTGTTATTCACCGTAACTTATGATGCGAATGGAGCAACCTCGGGAACCGTTCCAACACAATCACCTGTAGATCCTGGTACTCAAATTATCATTAAATCAAGTACTCTTGAAAAAACAAATTACGTATTTAGTGGATGGAATAATGGAAGAGGAACAATCTATCAACCAGGATCAACTTATACGGTTAATTCAAATACCATGTTTACTGCAGTATGGTTATGTACTGTAACTTATAATGGGAACGGTCAAACCTCAGGAACCGTACCAACACAATCACCTGTAGCTCCTGACACTACAATTACTGTTCAATCAAGTGATCTTGTAAAAACAGGTTATATATTTGATGGATGGAATGATGGAACAAACATTGTTGAACCGAATACAAGTTATACCGTTAACTTAAATACTATCTTTACTGCAGTATGGTCAACACAAACCATTTTTACATACACAGATTTTACTAGGAGCTATTCAAACGATAAAATACTAACCTACGACTCTTATGGTAGTAGGACAAGTACTTTATTAAGCGTTCAAGTCGGAACAATCGTAACAGATTTAGGAGGTTATTGTTTTCTTGATTGTATAAATTTAACAACAATTACTTTTGAACCAGTAAGTCAAGTAATAAATTTAGGAACTGCTTGTTTTGCAAATTGTACAAGTCTAACATCATTCACTATTCCTTCACTATTAACATATTTACCAGCTTACTGTTTTCAAAATTGCACATCTTTACTAACAATTGATATCCCTTTATCAGTAACAATTTTATCAGATAACTGTTTTGAAGGTTGCACAAGTTTACCAGCAATCACTATTCCTTCATCAGTAACATTTATAGGTTTTAAATGTTTTGCTGGTTGCACAGGTTTAACATCAATGAGTATTCCATCATCAGTAAAAAGTTTAGGTCGTAACTTCAACTTTTCAGGTTGCACAAGTTTACTAACCGTAACATTTGATGAAGTATGTCAGATAACAGGGTTAGGTACAGATTGTTTTAGGAATTGTGCAAGTCTAACATCAATTACTATTCCCCATTCCATAACATTTATAGGAGAGAGTTGTTTTTCTGGTTGCAGAGGTTTAACATCAATGACTCTATCATCAGTAACATATATAGATGATTATGGTTTTTATGGTTGTACAGCTTTATCAACAATCAATATTTCCTCGTCACTAACAAGACTAGGTCGTGCTTGTTTTTTTAATTGTTCAAGTTTATTAACAATCAATATTCCTTACTCAGTAACATTTATAGGAAATGCTTGTTTTGCTTATTGTTCACTTTTAACAACTGTAACACTTGATCCAGAATGTCAGATAAAACGTTTAGGTAATAACTGTTTTACAGATTGTAAAAGTTTAACAACAATCAATATTCCTTACTCAGTAACATTTATAGGAGTGACTTGTTTTGCTTATTGTACAAGTTTATCATCAATCACTTTTGAACCAGTAAGTCAAATAACAACTTTAGGAGATTCTTGTTTTATAGATTGTATAAGTTTAACATCAATCACTATTCCCTCATCACTAACAATTTTATCAAAATTATGTTTTTATGGTTGTACAGCTTTATCAACAATCAATATGTCCTCGTCACTAACAACACTTGGTGATTATTGTTTTTTTAATTGTTCAAGTTTACCAAGAATCAATATTCCTTCGTCATTAACATTTATAGGAGATAATTGTTTTGCTAATTGTGCAGGTTTAACAACTATAATATTTGATATAGAATGTAAAATAGAACGTTTAAGTAATGCTTGTTTTCAAGGTTGCACAAATTTACCAGCAATCACTATTCCTTCATCAGTAACATTTATAGGAGATAGTTGTTTTTTAGATTGCACAAGATTAACATCATTCAATATCCCTTTGTCAGTAATAAGTTTAGGAAGTAACTGTTTTGCAAGTTGCATAAGTTTATCAACAATCACTATTCCTTCGTCAGTAACAAGTTTAGGAGATGGTTGTTTTAGTAATTGTTCAACTTTAACATCAATCACTTTTGAACCAGTATGTCAAATAACAAGTTTACCAGTTTTCTGTTTTAGTGGTTGCACAGGTCTAAAAACAATCACTATTCCCTTATCAGTAACAAGTTTAGGACAGGCTTGTTTTAATTATTGCACAGGTCTAACATCAATCACTATTCCTTCATCAATAACAAGTTTAGGTAGTGGTTGTTTTGCTAATTGTACAGGTTTTACATCAATCACTATTCCTTCGTCAATAACATTTATAGGAGGTACTTGTTTTGGTTATTGTACAGGTTTAACATCAATGACTATTCCCTCGTCAGTAACCTTATTACCCTCAGGTTGTTTTGAAGGTTGCACAGGTCTAACATCAATCACTATTCCTTCATCAATAACAAGTTTAGAGAATGCTTGTTTTGGTTATTGTACAGCTTTACCAAGAATCACTATTCCTTCGTCAGTAACATTTATAGGTGATTATTGTTTTTATGGTTGTACAGGTTTAACATCAATGACTATTCCCTCGTCAGTAACATTTATAGGAGCTGCTTGTTTTGGTTATTGTTCAAGTTTACCAAGAATCAATATTCCCTCGTCAGTAACAAGTCTAGGAAATATTTGTTTTACTTATTGTACATATTTAAAAAGCATAACATTTGATGAAGGATGTCAGATAGAACGTTTAGGTATTCGTTGTTTTCTAGCTTGCACAAGTTTACCAACAATCAATATTCCTTCGTCGGTAACAAAATTAGATGAGGGTTGTTTTCAAGATTGTACAGCTTTACCAACAATCACTATTCCTTCGTCAGTAACATTTATAGAATTTAATTGTTTTAATGGTTGCACAGGTTTAACATCAATGACTATTCCTTCGTCACTAACATTTTTAGGTAATAATTGTTTTCAAGGTTGCACAGGTTTATCAAGCATAAAATTTGATGCAGGATGTCAGTTAGAAAGTTTAGGTTATCAGTGTTTTTTAGCTTGCACAAGTTTACCAACAATCGATATTCCTTCGTCGGTAACAAGTTTAGGAGAGCTTTGTTTTCAAGATTGCACAGGTTTAACATCAATGACAATTCCTTCGTCACTAACAAGTTTAGGTAATAATTGTTTTCAAGGTTGCATAACCTTAACAATTTTCAACTTTGAGGATCAACATACTTTAAATACTGTTGGAACGAATACCTTTTTAAATGATATTCCAATGACAGTAACATATTACAAGACTAATAGTAAAAATGACTTAAGTGAAGCATCTGCAATATTATACGATCAATTTCCTGAAGGTTCAATCTATATATATCTATGTACAGTAACTTATGTTTCGAATGGAGCAACCTCGGGAACTGTTCCACATCAACCAGATGTCATACCTGGTACTTCCATTATCATTAAATCAACTACTCTTGAAAAAACAAATTACGTATTTAGTGGATGGGATGATGGAACAAACATTGTTCAACCAGGAAGAACTTATACAGTTAATTCAAATACAGTATTTAGTGCAGTATGGTATTATAGTGTAACTTATGAATCGAATGGTGGAACAGGAAGTGCTCCAACACAACCAAATGTTGCTCCTGGTACTTCTATTACACTTGCTACCAATACCTTTACAAATGAAGGTTTTACATTTGCTGGATGGACGATTGCTGGAACAACTAGTCCAATCTATCAACCACAAGATAAATATACTGTTACTTCAAATACAATATTTAGTGCAGTATGGTATTGTAGCGTAACTTATAATGGGAATGGAGCAACCTCGGGAACGGCTCCAACGCAACCAAATGTAGCTCCTAACACTGAAATTACACTTGCTACCAATACCTTTACAAATGAAGGTTTTAC